>ERZ887942.167-NODE-167-length-53650-cov-22.783916_pt1 | contig 53650 bp, 32 predicted proteins | sample MGYA00521099_ERZ887942 | MGnify/ENA primary metagenome ERZ887942 (study PRJEB32303, sample SAMEA104408605) | aquatic metagenome | biome: Brackish water; feature: Pelagic; material: water | place: Baltic Sea | collected 2014-06-07T06:48:00 | depth 16,251 m ... | reverse complement strand
TTTGCGGCTGAAATCGAGCTCGGCCTGTTTGTCATAGCCGCGAACGATGGCGTCATCGGGTCTTTGAAAGAGGCGGTATTCGCAGTTTTTTGCGAACTTGAGCGAGGGCTTCACGATGTCGGGGTGAAGACCGTCAACCTGATCTGCCGGGATGACGGTGGAGGCGGTGATGTCGTCCTCGGTTTGAATCTTCTTGGCAGGGGAGAAGTCTTTCCGCAGCCCAAAGGTGCGCCAGGTGCCGTCCTCGGCAAAACCGACGCGCAGGTATTGGGTGACGAGACGCTGACGATGATAGATCAGTTCATTTCCGGAGCGGCCGTTGATGAGGTCGACACTAAAGCGGGAGGCCCAATCGCCATCTTTTTCCCAGTCGGGCTTGTAAAGTCGCTTGATGACGAAGACGAGGTCGCGCACGGAGCGGGGAATGGTGGCGAGCCACTCGTTATATTCGTCGGTGTATGCGGAATTCTGCGTGAAAAGTCGAATGACCGAGCCAAGGGATCGGGTGGTGCAAAGCAGCGAGCGGCTTTCCTTCCCTGGTTCGTTGGGGTTTTGATAACGATTTCCGAAGTCTCGGTGAACGAGTTCAAGGGCGGCTTTGAAGTCTTTCTTGAAGTCGCGGACGATGACCGGGCCCGAGATCATGGCGTCGGAGAGAGATTTGGAAATCTCAGACTTGCCACCGCCGGAAACGGTGCAGGGTTTATGGCAAAAGGTGCCCTCGGCATTGGTTCCGATCAGCCGCCAGCGCTGGCCTTGCGAGGGTTTCACCATCTCGACCTTGTAGCCGGAGGGGAGAATGTAGGTGATGCCGGGTTGGAGTGAAATCGTTTGCTGGCACCAAGTGATGGATTGGTCGTCGAGTTGAATGCGGACGTTTTCGGGGAGGTAGAAAACATCGGGGTGGATTTTGTCGATTCCGTAGCCTTCGGGCTGCAAGTCCATGAGATTTCCATACCGTTTGACGACATTTTCGAAACGGTGGTGGACGTCGCACTTGAACTCGCTCAGGGCAAAGTCCTCACCCAGGTCGGCGCTGGGAAAAGCGATGGCTCCACCGGCGTGTTCCTCTTCGGCATTTCCGAGGAGATTGGTGGCGTAGCTGAGTTGGGTTTTGACCTCCTTTTTGCAGTAGCCGTAGTAATTGTCGGCAATGAGCGTGACCACGGTGCCGCCGGTATCGCGCGTGGTGATTTTGAAAGCCGAACCGTCATTGTAGAGTTCGTCTTCCGATTCCCAGCACATGCCATCGTGCTTTTGCCGGTCGGTGGCCTCCGAGAGGTGGGGGAGTCCCAGATCCTTCTTCTTGAGTTTGGTGAGTTGGGGTGCGAGAATCACGCATCCGGTGTGGCCGGACCAGTGCCCGGTATCGAGGCGGGAGTCGTTTTCCGGAAGGTAGGGATCACCGCCATTGCCGAAAATGCTCTCCACAAAATCGAGATTGGAAACGAGGTTGCCCGGTGCGAAGAAGCGAATTTCCATGCGTTTTTCCTCCGAGACCCCGGGAACAGCGGGGCAGACGATGGGACGCAAAAGAAGGGAGACGAAGACTTTGGCCGGAGTTTCACTGTTGCCGGTGAAAGGGAGAACCATGATGTCCTCCGGCGGGTTGAGGGCGGCCTTGAGGAGTCCCGCAAAGGTTTTGAGCGGAACCTCTTTTTTGTCGGCGGGAACCGGAAGTCCGCCTTCGGCAACGTGGAAGACGCCTTTGGTGGTGCGACGGTCGGAGGCAGGATTGTGACACACGCCTTGGTTCACGCGATAGGAACTCAAGATGGAGGATTTGAAGACATCCTGGTCCGGAGGAAGGGAGAGCATGCGGCCGATGCCGTGTCTTTCCAGAACGAGGGCACCCGCGGGAACCAGCGCGGGAGTTTCGCTGTCGCCGAGGATCTTGGCGAGGTAGTCGTGGATTGCCTGATCCACCGGGCAAAGATAGTCGGAAAGGAGTCGGGTCTTTTCCTGAAAAGAAGCGATGAGCGAACGTCCCAGGTCAAGGAAAGGGTAGTCGTCTTCTTTCCCAACAATGTGATGGCCTCGTGCGGCCAGCTTCAAGTTCACAAACTCCCTGAGGCGTTCCTCCTCATCGGGCGAGGCAATTGCGGGGCCGTTTTTGGTAAATCCGATGGTGTCCTTGAGGCGTTGTGACATGTGCGTGATGGGGATAGCAGTTGATGAGCCAAATGGCTGAGGCAATGGCCTCTCGTCAAAAGAAGCCTACTTGAGTTCCTTGATGCGGACGTTGCGATACCAGATGTTTTTGGCTTCATCCTGAAAGCTGATGTAGCCCTCCATCGGGCGGTCTTTCATGTCGGTTTTGCTGAGGTCAAGGTCTTGAATGAGCTCGCCATTGAGGATAACTTTGAGATGACTGTCCTTCATGGTGATGGTGTAGCGGTTCCATTCACCGGCGGGTTTCACGGCCATCTTCCTGGGCGCCGAGGTGCGGATGACTCCGCCGCAGTCGTGATGGCCGAATTTTTTCTTTCCGTGGGTGTCGAGGATCTGAACTTCAAAACCGTTTGCGACGTGATCCTTGAGATCGCCAATGCGCATGAAGACGCCGGAGTTGCCTTTGGCGTTGAATTTGAATTCAAGATCCAGAACGAAGTTGCCATACTTGCGGTCGGTGGTGAGGTAATCGTCGTAGCGTGTCCAACCGCTTTCGCCGGGGCGGGGTTTCAGCGTGATGACGTTGTTTTTTTCGACGACCCAATTCCCCTTGGTTTTCCAACCGGTGAGGTCCTTGCCGTTGAACATCTCGACAAAGCCGGAGCTATCGGTGATTTCCTGAATGTTGATGTCCTTGAATTCGACATGCATGTCCTGTCCGCCGTGAAGCTGGAGTCCGAAATGCCCTTTTACGCGTCCCTTGTCATTGGTGAGTTTTGAAGAGACGACGCCGTTGATTTTGACTTCGACATCGCGACCGACGGCCCGGAGTTCGAGAGTGGTCCATTCGCCGGGTTTGTAGGCGCGTTTTTGAACGGCTTTTTCGTTGGGCTGTTTGACCCAGGCCCGGCCACCGGTTTCGTAGAGGCCACCGGTTTCCTGGGAGGTGTCGACCTCAACCTGAAAGCCGTTGACGCTCACGTTGGATTTGACCCGCTCGGAGCGGAAATAGAATCCACTGTCGCCCGAGTGAACGCGGAATTTTGCGGTGACGACGAAGTCGGAGTATTGCTTGTTGGAAAGGAGCATGCCGTGGCGTGCTTCGCTTTTGGGGCTTTTGCCGACGATGGCGCCATTTTCGACGGTCCAGGTCCCGCCGGGGAGGGCAGTCCAACCATTGAGGGATTTCCCATCGAAGAGGGGGACCCCCGATTGGTTTTTGGCGTGGGAGGATTGGCACAAGAAGAGTGCCGAGCAGACGAGGGCGAGTTTATTTAAGTGAATCATGGCGAAGGTGGGATCTACTTCTGATCCCAAAGTGGATACGGGTCGTTGAGTCGTTCCATTTCGCTTTTTAAGAGGGCTTCCATTTCGGCGAGTTTTTTGGCGTGGGCGGGGTCCCCGGCGAGGTCTTTGAGTTTGGGATCATTCTTGCCGTGTTCGGCGAGGAATTCGTGGGGATTGTCCTTGAGGTTGAAGAGTTGGGTTTCGCGGACGGTGCCGTCGAGAACGTCGAATTTGACGAGCTTCCAGTCACCTTTCCTGACGGAGCGCATCCCGGGTTTGGTGCCGCCGGCGTAGGCTCCGAACATGACGTCGCGCACGCTTTGTTTTTCGCGGGTCAGGACGGGTTTGAAGCTGATGCCTTCGTTGGTGGCGGGGGCTTTGATGCCTGCGAGGTCGCAAAGGGTGGCGAGGGTGTCCATGAGGTAGATGTTGCCCTGAACGCGGCCCGCTTTGATGCCGGGGCCTTTGACGATGTAGGGGACCCGCCAGGTGTGTTCGTAGAGGTTCTGTTTTCCCTGAAGCCCGTGGCGACCGATGGCCATGCCGTGATCAGAGGTGTAGATAATGTAAGTGTTGTCGAGTTCACCCATTGCTTCGAGTTTTTTGAGGACGCGGCCAATCTGGATATCGATGTTTTCGGAGCAGGCATACTCGCGGCCGAGCTCGTTGCGGATGGTGGCTTCATCGCGGTTTTCCCAGACGCCGGGGACTTTGACTTCATCGCGAAGTCCGGGGTGGCCGTGGGGAAAGGGGTGGACTTTGAGGTAGTTGACGGGGAGTTCCGGCTGCTTGGGGTGGAGAGCGGGGAGGGAATTTCGATCGCGATGATTTTTAGCTCCGTATTTGGCGAGGAGTTCGGGCTTTCCGTTTCGCTCGTCGTGTGGATGAGAGAAGCCGAAGTAGATGAGGAAAGGCTCTTCGGTTTTCCTGGCCTCGCGGTCACCGAGGTAGTCCATGACCTGTTGGCCGTGCCAGTGGGAACCGGTCTCGTCGGTTTCGCCGCGCTTGGTGGCGTCTTTGACAACTTGAAACTTGCCGTTGGCAAGGCTGTAGCTGTTGCCACGTTTGCAGGTGCGCATCGTTTGGTAGCCGGCTTGATTGAAAATTTCGGGGAGAGTTTTTGGACGTGGCTGGACCGGTGCGGCGTTCCGTTTTTTGGCGTTCTTTTTCAGCTTCCTGGGAATGCGCCAGACGCTTTGGCCGGTCATGATCATGGTTCTGGAGCAGGTGCAGACTGCGCCACTCCAGGAGCCCATGTGGTAGGAGCCATCGAAGACAAGGCCCCCTTTGGCGAGGCTGTTGATGTTGGGGGAAACGAGAGGGGATTTGGGATCGTAAATCTTTAAGTCAAAGGGCGATTGGTCATCGACGATGATAAAAAGGAAATTGGGTTTCTTCGCGAAAGCCAGCGAGGTGAGGGTGAGCAGGAAGAGAAGAATCTTCATCTCCTGATCGTTAGCGAAATACCGAATCTTCCGCGATCATAAAAAGAATCGGGACACGAACGTGGTCGTGTCCCGATTGGGGTTGGGCCGGTGGTTTTTTCCTACGAGTGTCTACTTCACCCGGGGGCGGAATGCGGCTTTCGTTTTCACACTGGTGGTGCTGCGCATCTTGGTTTTCCACTCCTGGGGTTTTTCTTTGAGGACGGTTTTGTCGCCGTAGTCTTTCTGCAATTCGATGAGTTGCTTTCGAATGTCTTCGATGAGTTCTTTTTTCCGGGGGTTGCCGTAGAGGTTTTTGAGTTCATCGGGGTCCGTTTTGAGGTCGTAGAATTCCCATTCGCCGAATTCGTAGAAGTTGATGAGTTTGTAGCGGTCGGTGCGGATGCCGTTGTGGCGCGGGACCTGGTGGTAGGAGGGATACTCGTAGTAGTGGTAGTAGATGGACTTACGCCAGTCGTCCGGGGTTTTTCCTTTGAGGGTTGGGACAAGGGATGCGCCTTGCATGTCGGCGGGGATTTTGGCTCCGGCCATGTCTAGGAAGGTCTGGGCGTAGTCGAGGTTCTGGACGAGGTCGGTGTTGCGCGAGCCGGGTTTGGTGACTCCGGGCCAGGAGATGATGAGGGGCATTTTGAGGGATTCTTCATACATCCAGCGTTTGTCATACCATCCGTGGTCGCCGATGTAGAAGCCTTGGTCGGAGGAGTAAACGAAGATGGTGTTGTCGGCGAGGCCCTCGTCCTCAAGGGTCTTGCGGAGGCGGGCGAGGTTTTCGTCGACGCCCTTAATGGTGCGGAGGTAGTTCTTGGCGTAGCGTTGGAATTTCCAGCGGACGAGGTCGCGGCCGGTGAGTTTGGCTTCGCGGAAAGCCTTGTCCTTGGGACCGTAGGCGGCGCGCCAGACCTTGAGTTGTTCCGGAGTCATCCGCTTCATGTTGAGCCATGCCGAGCGGTCTTCGCTGGGGTTGCGTTGTTTTGGAAACTCAAGATCAGGGGTGAGATCGGTGAAGAGGTCGTGGTCGAGATACATGTGGCGGTCGATTTCCATCTCCTGGTGTTGAGCGGGAATGCGGCCTTCGTATTGGTCGAAGAGGGTGGCGGGCTCGGGGATTTCGATGTCGTCGTAGAGATGGAGGTGGCGCAAGGCCGGCATCCAGGTGCGGTGCGGGGCCTTGTGTTGGCACATGAGCATGAAGGGCTTGCCGAGGGCTTTTGATTCTTTGATGAAATCGATGGCCATGTCGGTGACGATGTCGGTGCAGTAGCCCGGGACGGTCTTGCGTCCTTCCGGGGTGATCATGGCGGGGTTGTAGTAGTCGCCCTGCCCGGGGAGGACGGCCCAGGAATCGAATCCCTGCGGATTTCCCTTGAGGTGGGATTTGCCATAGAGGGCGGTGTGATAGCCGGCGGCACGGAGAATTTTCGGGAAAATTTGTTGGTTCCAGTCAAAGCTGTTCCCGTTGTTCATGAAGCCGTTTAAGTGGCTGTGTTTGCCACTCATGATGACGGCGCGGGAGGGGCCGCAGATCGAGTTGGTGCAGAAGGAGTTCTCGAAGAGCATGCCGTCGGCCGCCAGCTTGTCGATTTCCGGGGTGGGGTTGACGGATTTGAGCCAGCCGTTGTAGGCGCCGATGGCGTGGGGGGCGTGATCGTCGGTGAAGAAGAAGACGATATTGGGCCGCTTGGCCTGGCTGAGTGCGGCGAGTGAAAACAGGAGCAGTAAGAGGAGCTTCATTTTGTGAAGCTAGGGAAGTGAGAAAGACTTGTCGAGCGGAGGAGGCGTGATTGACTCTGGGAACGATGGTTCGAGTCTTTGTTTCCGGTTGTTACGACATTCTTCATGCAGGACATTTGCAGTTTTTTGAAGAGGCCCGCGCTTTGGGGGCGCATTTGACGGTGTCTTTTGCGAACGAGAGGATTCTCTGGAAACACAAGGAGCGGAGGCCATCGCTGCCGGATGAGCACAAAGTGGCGCTGCTGAGGTCGCTGGAAATGGTGGATGAGGTGGTGGCGGGAGACGGTGAAGTGAAGGGATTGGATTTTGAGCCGATTTTTCGCGAGTTGAAGCCGGATATTTTGGCGGTGACCGAGGATGATCAATATGGGGAGATTAAGGAAAAACTGTGTGCGGAGCTGGGGTGCCGGTATGTCAGATTGCCCAAGACACCGCCGAAGTTTGAACCGGTTTCGACGACCGAGATCCGATGCCGGGTGAGCGGGCTGGTGGAGGCTCCGTTGCGGGTCGATTTTGGCGGGGGCTGGCTGGATGTTCCGGCGCGTGCGCGCGAGGGTGGCTTCATTGTGAATTGTGCGATTTCACCGAAAGTGAGTCTGAAGAATTGGCCCTACGAACAAAAAGCGGGGCTTGGAGGGAGCGGAGCGTGGGCACTTTTGAATGGTCGTGATCCGGTGCAGGCCGAATTGGATCTGGGGGTGGGTTGGCAGGATCCGGCGGTGATTCGCGAGACGGGCGTGTGTGTTTGGAAAAGCGGGCAGAGGCCACGGTTGGATTTTAAAAGAGATGGCTCGTTTTTGGCAGGGCGGATGGCTCTTTTGTGGACGGGGAGCCAGCACGATACCCCCGGCTCAGTTGATTTTGAGAGGGACTATGATCTGATCGAGAAAGCAGGAGCGACGGCCAGAGAGGCGGTGATGGCGGAATCGGTCGGTAAATTGGCCGAAGCGATCGCGATGTCATACCGGGCGCAGCTGGAAGAAGGGATGGAGGCACTTCCGGAGGTGCCGGGAAGTGTGGCGAAGAAGTATTGCGGCGGGGGACACGGGGGCTATGCGGTTTACCTTTTTCATTCGCGGGAAGACCGTGATGCGGCATCTGATCTCAGGCCGATTGAACCCTGGTGTGTTTGCTGAGAGCTCGACTTGGTCCATCGGAAATTGACCAACGACGAGATTGGCGAAGATTAATTGAGGGGGCGCGTTAGGGCCATGGTGCCTTTGTCACCGTTGCCTTTGTAGCGGAGATTGAAGCGATCGCGGTTGATGCTTCCTTCTACCGCGTAGGTGCCAAAGTTATTGGGGAGAGTCATTTTCCCTCTGACAGGCATGTTCCCCGAAAGGGTGGGTTGGGTTTTCACCTGATGAGTGTAGTCGCCGAATTTGAAAATTCCCCATCCGGCCCGGTAGCGAAAATTCCAGAGTGAGGGGTCTTTGGCATCTTGCGAAACCATGCACCACAAAGGGCCGTGGTGGCCATTGGCTTCACTTTTCCAGGTTCCTTTCCAGGGACCGGAGAGAGTGGAAGCGGGTTTGGAGGTTTCTTTGAATTTCTTCGTGGCGGCTCGAAAATCACCCTGGTAGCTGGAGCAGGAGGCCAGGAAAACAGAGGCAAGAATTCCAAGGGAGGCGGGTTTCATTTTACTAGAGACAGGTGCGTTTGAAGAGTTCGTTGAGGGGGAGTTGCATGCCGATGTAGAAGTCACCAAACTCAGCGTAGCGGGCAGAGACTTCGTCGAAGCGCATTTCGTAAACGATGTTCTTAATCTCGAGAGTGTCCTTGGCGAGCAAGGTGACGCCCCATTCGTGTTCATCGAGGCCGGTGGAGCCGGTGATGAGCTGGAGAATTTTTCCGGCATACCGGCGTCCGGTCTTGGCATGCCCCTTCATGAGCTTGGCGCGGGCGTCGTGCTTGAGAGAATACCAGTTGTAGTCGTCATGCGAAGCGCGGCGCTTTGACATGGGGTAGAAACAGATCGCCGGCCAGTCCGGGAGGACAGGATACATGCGGTGTTTCAGGTAATGAACCATGCGCTCGTCGAATTCCTTCAAGGCGGCCTCATACTCCTCGCTGCCTTCGGTCATGCCATCCTCTCCAATGAGGGTGTCTTTGGCATACTGTTCACTGGAAGTGGTGTATTCCGAACGTTCGGTTTGAGAGAGGTAGTAGTAGGTGGGGTTGAGGACATCGGGTCCGAGTGCCAGGGTGAGCCGTTTTTCGAAGGCGGTGGCGTCCTGCAGGTCGGGGGTGAGAAGCATGAATCCAATGTCGGCCTTGGGCGTGGCAACGGCAAAAATGAGAAGCTGGGTATCCTCATGCGAGCGGATTTCTTGAACCAGCTCGGTGAGGTCGGTTTTGGCTTGTCGCTGCTCGCTCCCGGAGAGCATGGACCACTGGCCGTGGTCGATGGAGTAATACAGATGCATGACATGCCAACCTTCGGCAGGCACGAGAGGAGTTGGGGAATCGGACATGGGTCTTTTTAGTTGGCTTTTGAGGATGCTGAAAGTCGGGCTTTTACGAGTGGCTCGGAACTTGAGCCACCGGCGTTGTTCTCGATGATGGCGACAGACCAGGGATTGATATCTTCGTTCGCGTAGGCGTTGAGCTGGGAAGGATTCTTAAAGCCGGAAGTGGAATTGACTACGATTTCGTCGCTGCCATTGCTCGAAAATTTACCGCTCTCGATCGAAAGGTTGATGGTGTCTCCAATCAGGTTTTGGTCGCCATCCCGAAACGAGACCTGCAGGGTGGCCGAGCTGCCCTCGGAAAGCTTGATCCGGGCACAGGGGATGAGATTGGCTTCAATCACGACCCCAATATCGACATTGTCTCCGGAGCGAACGGGTTTGCGCCACCAGGTCTCGACCGTCTCAATCGTGACGTGTTCTCCTTTGATCGGATAGTCATCAATGAATTTGACGAGATCTCCTTCGGGCGCATCGCGATAGAAGAAGGAAATGCCCCATGCCAGTGCTCCCACGATGCAGGCGATTACCATAACGAGGCTGATTTTTTCGAGCATCGAGATTGGAGCGATTTCCTTTTTCGATTCTTTGATACGGACGGGCTTGGGTTTTGGGGTGGGGGCAGGAGGCTCCACTTCTTCCTTTTCCTCGTCTTGGGGAGGATCCTCTTTGGAAGCCTCCGCTACTTCGTTCTCCTCGGGCACTGCATTTGACTCCTCATTTTCGAGATGATCATCGCCGAGATCCCAAAAATCTTCCTGGGCATCTTTTTTGGAGGTAGAAGGTTTCTTGCTCATAGTTGGTGCAAAGAGAGATAATCACCGGAGGAGGCACTTGCAAAGCGTGAATCAAGGGAGGAAAAAGTGATTGCATCTTGCGGGTAGGGAGCGAACACTTTTCCCAACAAGCCATGGCTGATCTCGAAGACAAAAATCCAGAAAGCGTTGCAGGGAAATTCTACGTCGATTCCCAGTGTATTGACTGTGACCTCTGCCGCGAAACTGCCCCCGAAAACTTTCAGCGCTCGGACGACGAAGGTTACTCCTACGTTTACAAGCAACCTGAGAATGAAGAAGAGGTTGCGCTCACCATGGAGGCTCTCGAAGGCTGCCCGGTTGAAGCCATCGGTGACGATGGTGATGAAGGCTAGGGTTGCGTCATGAGTCGCAAGCCGGGATCCAGAAAAGCAAAGCCTCTCGCCCGGCGGAACATGCGGGCTGACATTGTCAGTCAGTGGGTGGGGGCAGGGAGGCCTCTGGATCTCAATAAAAATATCTCCGAGGCCTCAGCTCACATTGAGTCTATTCTCGAGGCAATCGGCGTTCGGGGAGGACTCGACGAAGAACGGGTCAAGGAGGCCTGGAGCACCCTTGCCGGTGAGCTGATCGCCAAACAGACCGAACCTGTTTCCCTTCGGAAGGGGTGTTTGACCCTCAAGGTTCTCCAACCTGCGATGCGTTACCACCTTGAGCAGCTCAAGCCCGGGCTCCTCCGTAAGCTCCGGGCCGAGTTGGGAGAAGATAACGTCACCTCACTTCGGCTGACCATTGGCTGAATCCTTTCGACCATGAAATATCGCTCACTTCTTTTTGATTGGTCCGGCACCTTGGTCGATGATCTTCCGCCCACTCTCCATGCGACCAATGCCGTTCTTGGAGAGTATGACGTGCCCGCAATGGGCCGGGAGGAATTTCGGCGACGTTTTCGGCTTCCCTATCCTGAATTCTACGAGGAAGTGCTCCCCGGGGTGCCGATCGCGGATTTGGAGGACACTTTTCGGACCTCTTTTAGACAATCACCCAAGGGAGTCACGGTTCTTCCTCACGCCCGGGAGATGCTCAATTGGTGCCGCGATCAGAAGATCCGGTGCTTCGTTCTCTCAAGCATGGACGTGGGGCTTTTCACCCAGCAAGCCCATGATTTTGGGCTTCACGGTCATTTTGAGGCCATTTACGCGGGTGTCATCGATAAGCGCGATCGTATTGGTGAGATCCTCCAAAGCCATGACCTCCCAATCAAGCGCACTGCTTTTGTGGGCGACATGGTTCATGATATTGCCACTGCGAGGCACGGCGGAATCGCCTCGGTTGCGGTTGCCACGGGGTATGATCCTGTCGAACGTCTTACCCAAAGTGATCCCAGCCATTTCTTCGACCACTTGGGCGATTTTCGCCAATGGCTTGAGGATCCGCCCAAGCAGCTCTAGCTTGCGGCATGAACGACCAGATTATTATTCGGGGACTCCGGCTGACTTGTCGGATCGGGGTGCCGGAGGAAGAGCGGGCCGAATCGCAGGAGTTGCGCGCCCACCTGACCATGGACGTTGGGGCTTTTCCCGCAGCCGACCGCATTGAAGGCACGGTGGATTATAAAGCGGTTGCCGATCGTGTTCGGGAACTGGCCGGGCTGGGGGAGAGACAGTTGATCGAAACTCTGGCTCAGGATATTGCGTCACTTGTTCTGAAAGAATTTCCCGTTTCGGAGGTCCGGGTGGAGCTCGAAAAATTTATTTTGCCGGAGACCGATTGGGTTGGGGTGGTCATTCAAAGAAGTTCTTCAAAGAGAAATTGAACGTGCAGCGGGTCAGCTTGTCCCTATTGTTAAGCCCGAAGGGTCTTCACCCGCCTTTCTCCCTGCCTAATGTCTACCGAGCCCGTTAAAGAGCCCGCTGCCGATTCTGATCGCGAACTTGTTCGTCGTGCCCAAGCCGGGAACACCCGGGCTTTTGACGAGTTGGTCGTGAAATTTAGTCCCCGACTCTATGGGATGGTCTACCATATGACCTCCAACAAGGAGGACACCCACGACCTGCTTCAGGAAATTTTTGCGAAAGCATACCGCTCCCTGAAGCGGTTTCGCAGCAAATCCACGTTCTACACCTGGATCTACGCCATTGCGACCAATATGACGCTTAACTTCCTGAAAAAGAGGAAGCGCCGGGCCACCTGGAGTTTGGATGACCTTGATTCGGGGATTCAGAATGACGATGCCATGGTCGATATTGGGCACGCCGCAAATCCTCGTCACCAAAGCGGTGTGAACGAACTTCAAAAAAAATTGAACGAAGCCATGCAATCGCTGTCAGAAGACCACAGAGCGGTTGTGACCATGTTTGATATTCAGGGAATCCCCCATGCCGAGATCGGCAGGATTCTTAAGGTTTCAGAGGGAACCGTCCGCTCCAGGCTCTTTTACGCGCACCAGCAATTGCAGGGGCACTTGGAAGAGTTCATCCGGTAATTATTGGCTTGAAAAAGTTAATAACTTATGAAACCTTAAAAAAACCCAAACTTTATGAGTAAATACGAGGAACAAGTTCGAAAAATCATCAGCTTGAAGCAGTATGAGACTCCGCGCGATGGTTACTTCGAGGATTTTCTTGCGGAATTCCAGGAGCGTCAGCGCGGCGAGCTTCTTCAGAGGTCGTCCATGTCCCTTTTCTTCGAGCGCCTTGCTACTTGGTTTCGTGAAGTTGGATCCGTCAAGTGGGTCGCCGGTGCCGGGATGGCCTACGCCGCAGTGATGGCAGCAATTCTCCTTTGGCCGGATGGTCCGGGAACGACTCCGGATCCGAATTTGAACCGACAGCCGGCCTCGTTTGAGCCGGACGTGAATCCGGTGACTCCTCCGGCACCACCCCTGAAAGAGGACCCCGGGAAACCAGGCCAGAAGCTCTGAGCCTTTTTCCAACGGGTTAAATGTGACGCTGTCGAACAAGGAGCTCAGTTGATCATAAAGGAAGATTTGGAGCGGGGTTCGTCCGCTCATTTGGGATTTTTCGATTTTCGTCGCACGACTTTTAGCCGTCGTGCGAAACTTCCTTCATGTCAAGCCACGCTGCCAGTCTTTCAGTCCGGTCGTCCGGGAAGGGAACTTATGAAATCACCCGCCAAGTCGAGGAGATCGTTGCGGAAGCCGGAATCACAACAGGAACTGCCACGGTCTTCGTTCAGCACACCAGCGCCAGCCTCGTCATCATGGAGAATGCCGATGCCAGCGCCCGTACCGACCTTCATGCCTTTTTTGATCATCTCGTGCCCGAGGATACGCCCTATTTTGTGCACACCTACGAGGGGCCCGACGATATGCCCTCCCATATTCGCATGGTTCTGACCCGCACCAGCGAAGTGATCCCGGTGGTGAATGGTCGAATGACTCTCGGAACCTGGCAGGGGCTCTTTCTTTTCGAGCATCGCAACCAACCCCATTCGCGACGGGTGGTGGTGATGGTGCAGGGTGACTGACCCGGACTTATTCAGTCTTCGCTGGAAACAATCGGCTCACTTCGCGTTGCGGGAGGGGGTTGGTAAACCAGGTTCCGCCCAGGGGCGGGGCGAAGTGGTGGAGCTGGGTTTCGCTGGCATTCGCGATCGCGCGCCAATCCTGCAAGACATCTGGGATGGAAATTTTTCCGCGATAGATGGCCACGGCGCGGTTCCTCTGATCGAGGAGAATGGCGAGTGGCACCGAGGGTTCGGGAGTCCGGTCAAAAAGCGCTTCCTGGAATTTGTGGATGAGGCGAACCGAAGGACCGTCGATCAAACCCCAGGGGAAGGGGAACTTGGTTTGGTCGATGAGATCGTAGGCCGGGGAAATATCGGCGGCAGGCCCGGCGATGCCATCCACCCCGAGCGCCAGCACTTCAAGGTTTGCGGCGCTGATTGCGGCCGCATTTTTGGTCATTTCTTTTAAGGTCGCTTTGCAGTGCCCGCATGTCCCGGACCAGAGGATCAAAAGGCGGGGTTTGCCGTTTTCGATAAGGGTGTTGGCTTGGGCTGCCTGGTTTCGAAATGTGACCGGGGGAAAAGGAACCCGGGCAGGTAAAATGACGCGGGCTTTTCCGTCGTGGTCTGATGCTTTGGCCAGAGGACTTGCCTTAAGCTCGATGTGCCGGCGGGCTGCCATGGAAATGGCCTGTCCTGTTCCTTGTTTGAGGAGAAAGCGACCGCTGTTCGAATCAATCCCCTGAAACAGTTCTCTTTTGCCACCCGGCCAAATGACGGAAGCCCGGGTGTATCCTGTCCCGCCCCCCGTGCCAAAGTGCAACCACTTGCTCGATTGCGAAAGGAAGAGATCGCCCGCTTTCACCGACCGAACCAAGCGCTTGTTCTTTGGCGCGGGTAATAGCTCGACGACTGCACCGATCCCATCGCGGTTGCAGGTGGAGCCTTCCAGTTTGATGGCAATGGACTTCGACCCCTCGTATCTGTTCAGCATCAGGCGGAGCCGGGGCGCACTGCGGTTGCGATACCAAAGATCAAGTCGTCCATCCTGATCCCAATCGACAATGGCGAGTCCGCGACCGTCCTCAAGATGGTCCAGTCCGGAAAGGTGCGACATCTCATGAAAGCGGCCTTTTCTACCATTGAGGAAAAAACGATTCCGCTCGCTCCCGCTCCAGGAATGTCCGTTGCGGACCAGCTTCATCAGGTCTGCCCAGCCTTGAGCGTAGTCATCGATCTTTTCGGAGGGCGACACGACCTGTCGCCAAAAGTAACTTCACAAATCGTCATCGCGCGTATTCGTCAAATACCCATTGGCGACCACGAGATCCTCCCACCCGTCATTGTTTAAGTCCGCGAAACCAGAGCTCCAGGCCCAGCCCCCATTCGTGACGCCGCTTGTTATGCTGACGTCTTCAAATTCACCTTCCTTCGCTTCGAACAGGCTGTTGCCACGGGCCATCCGTTTCTTGCCATCGCCAAATTTTCTTTGGAAAGCGACTCGCTGCCCGGCCGATGAGAACATGTTTCCGACCAACAGGTCGGCTTCTCCATCACGATTGAAGTCACCCCACGCAACCGACATTCCGGCAGCCATATCTTCTGCTCCCGCTTCGGAAGCGATATTGATGAACCTTCCCCCGTCATTTCGATAGAGGCAGTTTCGTCCGAAATCGTTCGCGACATAGAGGTCCGGATCGCCATCGCGATCAAAATCCTCCCATGAAGCCGCGAAACTCCAGCGGGTGTTGTTTTGGTCCAAGCCAACCTCCTTTGTGACCTCGCCGAATTCGAAGCCCCCCAAATTTGCGAGGAGGACATTTCGTCCTCCATTCTCAGCATCGTTGAAGGGAATGGGCGAGGTTGCTTCAAAACCGCGCTTTCCGGAGACGGAATCATCGCCCGCGCTGTAAACGCAGGTGTAGATATCGAGGTCTCCGTCGCTGTCGAAGTCGGATGCACTCAGTGAAAAAGGGTAGGGAGCTCCCGGAAAGCCCCCCTTGAGTTCGAATTTCCCCTGACCGGTGTTCTCCGCAAAAACAACCAACGCGACCGTCGCGACGACGAGATCCTGATCGCCATCGTTGTCGAGATCGACCAACAAGGCGCTTCGGGAGTCTTCAAGCCAGGCCACGTCCCACTCCGAGGCAACTTCCTTGGCCGTGCCATCCTCCTGTTGGAGGTAAAGTTGGTTCGGCAGGCTCCCTCCGTCGCAAACATAAAGGTCTTCGTAGCCGTCGCCATTGACATCTCCCACTGCAATCCCGTGGTGGCCGGTCATGGCAAGGTCGCCGATGCGGGTGATACGCCGGGACCAATATTCGATTCCCCGCATGACCTGGGCGTCAAACCGCGGGTTTTTCCCGATTGCCGGGCTCGTGGCGTCAAGAAACGATGGTCCATCCGAGTGGACGGTCTCAAACGTTTCAACCTCGAGCTTCTTCAGTTTTGGCGGCATTTCTTTTCCCCATTTGCAAAGCCAGGTGGCCGAATACTCCGCTCCGTCGCGGTTTGCCTCAACATGCAAACGGGTGGTCAGGCTCTCAACGCCGGAGACTTTGAATTTCACTTTTCCAAGGGCACGCAACTTCGCGAGGAATTCTTTGGGGCTGGTGGGTTTGGCCTCTCCGGGTGTTCCCGAATGGACAGTGAGATTTGGGGAAAGGCTCTTGGTTTTTCCCGGAGTCTCGAGGTCGGAGCAAAGGAAACCCGGAGCGAGGACCTCATTGGTTTTATTTTCGCCGGGAGTCGTGGTGAGACGACGAAGTTGGGTGAGGGCAGCTTCCGAAAGTTGTTCGCCGGGCCAGGCTTCATTCGCGCCTGACTTGGGGAGATTGCCTGCAATTGGGACCCCGGTCGTCGTTTCCGTCTTCTCCGGGGAATCGGGCAGGCGGTCGGGCCGTTGCATCGTTTTCAGACGCAATCCAATCAATTCATTCTCCGTTCTGCTCTCGTCTTTTTGCCCGGCAAAAGCCGTGACCGATGACAAAATGACGAGGGCGGGGAAATATCGGGGTAACCACATTGGATGGGAAAAGCGGGGAAGTGTTCACCCTCTTGGGATCCATCGTATGATTGCCGGAGCCCACTTAGCTGAAGAGCTTGAAGACTGGCTTTTCTTTGACGAGTTCGCGGGGCTGGTTCAGATGATTCATTACCATGGTCTCGGGATCGATCCCAAAGGCGTGATAAATTGTGGCCAACAACTCGCCGGGATGAACGGGATCTTCCACGGGGGCGGAGCCGGTCTTGTCGGATTTTCCATGGACGTATCCTTGCTTGATCCCTGCTCCGGCGATCACGCTGGTGTAGCAATAGGGCCAATGATCACGGCCATCGGCACTATTGCCATTGCCCGAAGTGCTGACGCCCTTTTGCGGACTACGACCGAACTCACCGACTGCGACGACGAGGGTTTCGTCGAGCAATCCGCGATCATCAAGATCCGAGATGAGAGTGGCGAGGCCCTTGTCGAGCATGGGGCCACCCTGGTTCTTGATGCGCTTGGTGAGATCCTTGTGAGTGTCCCATGAGTGGTTGTCGGAGTTGGCCACTTTTGGCCAGATCACCTCGACCACGCGGGTGCCGGCTTCCACCAAGCGACGGGCGAGGAGGCAGCTATCACCGAAGGTGTTTTTACCATAAGCCTCACGAGTCTTATCGCTTTCCTGTTCGATGGCGAAGGCTTCTCGGGCTCGTCCGCTAACGATGAGGTTGAGAGCCCGGTCATAGTATTTATCGAGCGAGTAGTCTTCGACTGCTTTATCGATGGTGGGCATCTGGGCATTGATGGCGCTGCGAAGGCTGGCGCGACGTTTGAGGCGCAGTGAGAAAACATCGGGCCGGAGCTGCAGGTCATCGATCTTGATGCGGGCCATCTTGGCCATGTCCATGTCATCCCCGCCCGGGTAGAGGGTATAAGGATCGTAGGATTTTCCGAGGAAGCCCGCGCTGCCACCTTTGCCGACGACGTTGCTTTCCTGAAGTGGGCGGGGGAGCATGACAAAGGGAAGCATGGGTTCCTCCATGGGACGCAGTTTCACGAGGTTGGAGCCGAAGTTCGGAAAGTCCTTCGGGCTGGGAGGCTCGAGTTGGCCGGACGGACTCACCTTGTCGGTGGTGTAGCCGGTCATCATTTGGTAAATCGCGGCCGTGTGATTGAAGAGTCCGTTGGGGGTGTAGCTCATCGACCGGATCATGGTGAACTTGTCGTTGATCTTGGCGAGGTTCGGAAGGACCTCGGTGAAGTTAATGCCCGGGATTTTGGTCGGGATCGATTTGAAGGAACTGCGCACATTGTCGGGCACGTTCTCCTTGGGGTCCCAAAGGTCGAGATGGCTCGGGCCGCCCTGGAGGTAGACAAGGATGATGCTCTTGGCCTTTCCCCAGCCGGGCGCGCCGGATTCCTTTTTCTCTTCGGCGAGGGCCTTGGCCTGAAACATGGTGCTGAGCGACATGCCCAGCATGCCTGCTCCTCCAACTCTTAATACGTCACGACGGGAGTATCCGGCATTGGGATCACAGACGTCTTTTCCTGCTTGTCCTGGAATTCTAAACATGGCTTTGGTTTTGGTGGTTGGAGATTAGTGGTTGAAGAGGAAGGCGGGGGTGTTGATCAAGGCCCAGGCAAGATCCTGGGCGCCGGTGAGTCGGCGTTGGGCGAGTTGTTTGGTGCTGAGGTTGAAGTCGTTGCGAAGCAAATCATGTCTCGGGTCGGCCCGGGGAGATTTCTCGAGCGCGGAATATTGATTCCGAAGCTCGGTGAGTTTTGGATCCGCGGGAAGGGGCTTCTTTGCTTCGGCCAAGCGTTGGTCGAGCCCCTTCAGGCCGGCATCATTGTCCCGGAAGTATTTCGTGATTTCCTGGGTCTGCTTTTCGTTCCGTTTCTCTTTGGCGAGAGCGAGGGCTTGCTTGATGTTTTCAGGGATGCTGAAGGGAAGAGGGCCTTGCTTGGTGGTGACCGAAAGCCGGAATTTTCCAAGGGTATGAACTTCGTCCAAGGGTTGCTTGAGCGTGAATCGCAGGATGTTGCCAGCGCCGTTTCCGATGGGCTGCCCGATTCCGAAGATGGCGGTTTGATTCTTGCCGACCTGCGGAGAAATGGCCCATCCGGCATTGGGGCCACCGGGCTTGCCATCGATGGCTTTGGCCACTTCGTAGTTTTGCTGGCTGAAGCTGGCCATGGCTGAGTTGAACTTGATGCGCTGGAACTTGGTCGGATCCGAAGCCGGTGCGATTTCCAGTTCGATCTCACCGAGGACAAAATTGCCACCCTGGCGGCCGGGGCCTTTTGCGGGCAGGCTGTCATCGGTGAGCATTTCGAGACGAATTGCGGTGATGCCGCTGAGGTCTGAGGGCGCCGAAAGGACGTAGTCGGTCTTGCCATTGTTGCCGGTAGCGATGACCGATTGATCGGCTCCGACGGTCAGAGTGGCTCCGTTGGTCGATTTGAGTTCGGTCGGTTGAAGGGCGGTCCACAAAGAAGCGTTGTCACCGAGTTCCTGTTCCCATTTTGAGATTTTGGCGGGCAGAGCGGCATCGTAGGCCTTCTTTTCGCTCTCAAATTTGGCGATGGCTTCATTGCGCTTTTGCGTTGCGGCATCGATGCGGGGTTTGATCGCTTTTTCGTGAGCCACGATGGTGGCTTTGCCCGCGACGAGGTCTGCCTCGCGTTTTTGTTCAGCGCTGGCAATGGCGGGGTCCCGGGTTTTTAAGTGGTCGGCCAAGGCTTTCTCGAGCGTGGCTTGATCCTGATCAATTCCGGCGCGAAATGCCACGAGGCTGGCTTTGATTTCAGGCTCGGTCGGGGGACGATTAAGGATGCGGTAGAATAATCCCTCAACGAGCGAGCGATCATCTTTTGATTCCTTGGCCAGTTTGGTGATGGCATTTCCGGGATCGGAAATGGCGTCGCCCACGGTAGGTCCACTCAGCAGCGCCATGATCGGCCCGAGCTGCATGTCGCTGTTGCGTTCGCATTCGCAGGAGCTTTCGCGGACGGGCCGGCCAAAGTTGGCGAGGAAACTATCGGGGAGCCGGACTCCGACGTCGGGGAGGGAGGAGGCGCGCGTGCCCTTGGGAACGCCGGGGAATTTGCTGCTGGCTCCGGTGACGGCGTGGATGGAATCGTAAAGGACTTCGGCAGGAAGGCGGCGTGCCTTGGCGTGGGAGAAGTTGATGGTGTCGTCCTCGTTCCACTTGTTGGTCTTGATGGAGAGTTGGTAGGTGCGCGATTTGCAAATGACCCGCATGAGCTCACGGACGTCGAAGCCACTCTCGATGAAGTACTTTGAGAGCCAATCGAGAAGCTCCGGGTTGGAGGGCGGATTACCGGCGCGGATGTCATCGAGTGGTTCGATGATGCCGGTTCCCATCATGTATCCCCAGACACGGTTGGCGTAGCTGGAAGCGAAGTAGCGGTTGTCGGGCGAGGTCATCCACTGGGCGAGATTGTCGCGGCGGCTTGCTTCTTTCTTGGCGGTGTGCTCGGCCTCGTAAGGGAAGCTTGGCGCGGTCACCTGGCCGGTACGCTCGTGTTTTTGCTCGGCCTCGTTCTTTTGATAAATGATTTCGTAGAGTGGCTTTGCTCCCTCGACGGCGGTGCCACCGATCTTGCCGTTTCCGCTGGCGGGATCCGCCTTGAGGCCAACTTGGGCAAAGAAGGCTGACATTTCGTAGTAGTTGTCCTGTGTCCATCGTTCGAAGGGATGGTCGTGGCACTTGTTGCAGTTGAATCGGGTTGCGAGGAAAAGGTGGGTGGTGTTTTCCATGGTGTCCTCCGGGGTGCGGAGAATCTTGAAATACGAGGCGGGAGGGTTCTCCTTGTTTGAACCTGTCGCGGTGATGACCTTGCGCGCGAATTCGTCATAGGGTGTGTTGTCGGCGACTTCCTTGCGGATCCAGGCGCGGAAAATCCTGGCACCTTCAGGGGCGAGGAATTTGCGATTCACCTGAAGCATGTCGGACCACTTGTTGGTCCAGAATTCGATGAACTCGGGATTTCCAATGAGGTCATCAATCAAGGCGTCGCGCTTCACCTGGGAGTGCCGGGTGTCGGCGAGAAATGACTTCACCTGCCCGACGGTTGGCGGGAGGCCGGTGAGGTCGAGGTAGATGCGGCGGACGAAGTCGAGGTCGGTGCAGACTTCGGAGGGAAGGGTCTTCATGCGTCGCCACTTCTGGGCCACGAGATTGTCGATCTCGTTGAACTTCGGTGGATCAGCCCACGCAAAGCCACTGCGGTCTCCCATCGCGGTGACGGTGGTGGCGGCGTAGGCTCCTTCATAGCGGACCAGAATGGGCGCTTCGCCACGTCGCACCACTTTGAGGAGTGCGGGATATCCTTTCACCGCTTCGGCCACTTCGCCGTTTCCGCTGGTGACAACGGCTTCGGTGGTGACATCGCGCGTTTCTCCGTTGGGATAGGTGGCAATGACCCGCATTTGCTGCATTGAGCCGATGTTCTGAACGACGGGATTGAGGGGGTAAACGTCGATTTTGAGAGCCTTGGTCTGCTTCTTCTCAAGCTTGGCCCCATTGGCAATCCAGGCGCGCACAATCTCATAGTAGTCATTGCCAGGTTTGGTGACCTGACCTCCTTCGTGCGGGACCGCGGAGGTGGATTTGAGAAGCATCAGACTGTCATCGGGAGACGCCAGGTTGACCCGGCGGGAGGCGATGTCATCGGTGAAGGCCCGGACGTCGTAAAGAGGATCGTAACCGCGAAGGGAGAGCTTGAAGCCGTTCTTGCCGTCCTTGGAACCGTGGCATGTTCCGGTATTGCAACCCATGCGGGAGATGACGGGGTTGACGTCTTTTGACCAAGCTGGAATGAATTCCTTTTTCATGCCCGATACGTTGACGGCGATGGCGGTGGTCTTTCCGGAGATTGAGAACCTGATGCTGGAGTTGCCATCGGATACCCCGCGGACGACACCGGTGTTTGAGATGGTGACATGATTGCCCTCGACACTTTTTTCCGCGATGCGGGTGACGTCGATGATGTCTCCGGAATCGAGCTCGGCGGAGACGATGACTTGAGAGTATTGATAGGGGTTTTCGATCTTAATGATGCGATCGATTCCTTCCTGTGAGGCACTCAGTTTTACGATGGTCCGGCCCTCCGGAATTTGTTCGGCATCGAGTGCCGGGCGCTTGTCGAGACTATCACCGTTGTTTTGGATCCTGGCAATTCCGGCCTCGGGTGTGATTTCGACCGGAATAAACGACTTCACGATGGTGCCGTTTGAGGCGTCGAGAATTCGAACGGTGCCATCTGCCCCGGAAGCGGCCAGACGGGAGCCGTCGGGATTGAACGAGACTGCGAAAATTCCGCATTCCGCAACCGGGATCGCAGCGAGAGTCTTGACGCTTTCGTCGAAGTAATTCTGGAGCTTGGTGCGCATGTCGGCGTTTCGCTCGTGAGTGGGCTTCTTGATGATTTCAGCAATTTCATTCGTGATTTTAGCGTCAGGATTCACCTCGTAGATGTGGATCGCTCCCTTGCCGTTCAAGCTGCTGCCAGCGGCGATGCGGCGCGCGTCTTTGGAAATGTCGACGGCGAAAATTCGTCCTTCCAGAGGAGGAAATTCCAGGAGGAGGTTGGCGTCGTCCCCAATCTTACGCGCGGTGTTGCGGAAGATGCGGTAGAGCTTGGGAACTCCGTCGGATCCGCCGACCACGATTTCGTCGCGGGTCGGGTGCGCGACGACCGCAGCCATTCCTCCCTTAAGCGCATTGGGGGTGATCGAGGTGATATTATCGATGAGGCGTTGCGTTTCGAATTCGGTCAGCTTCGCGGTCATGTCGCGGCTGACGGAAATGACATGATCGCCCTTGGGATTGAAGGCGGTGTCCAAAACCCAGCCATTGTGGCCACCCTGGAAGAGAACTTGTTTGCCGGATTTGGCGTCGATGGCGCGGACGGTGTTGTCGGAGCAGCCGAAGGAGATTTTGGTTCCATCGGGTGACCAGGCCGCCCCGTAGATGGTATCGAAGGTGACCGGGGCCGAGAGAGAGAGCTTCTTTGTCGCAACATCCCAGACCTGGACTTCGCCCATGCGACCGGGCAGGCCACCGGTGACGGCGAGTTTTTTGCCATCGGGAGAGAAACGCACCGATTCAATTCTCTCCGAAAGTCCCACGAGACGAGCGACGGGGCCGGAGCCATCGGCTTTTTGAAGAAGGACTTCGTGGAAGCCCGAAATGGCCAGCAAGGTTCCGTCGGGAGAGTAATCGAGCGAAGTGATGATCGGAGGTTTGGTATAAACCGGAGGATGGTCCTGATCGTAACGTTGGCGCGCGTTTTCAGGAGTGTCGTCCAAGGCTCCTTCCGTGATCCAGGTCCTGATCAGCGCAATCTCGGTTTTGTGCAAGGGATCTTTCTTTTTGGGCATCTCCGCGCTGCCTTCGAAATCCGGCGTGATCTCTTCGATGAGATAGCTTTCGTCAGGCTTGCCCGGGACAATCGCGATGGCGTCCTCGCCGCCGGCGAGGAGGCGCTTGAAATCGGTCATGACGTAGTCGCCATTGTCCTTTGAGGGTTGGTGGCAGCCGACGCAGTTCGCCTGGAAAATGGGGCGGATGTCCTGATAGTAACTGATTGGCTTGTTGATTTCTTCAGCAGCAAGAGTGGCTGGGAAAAATCCGGCAAGGCAGGAGAGGGGGACAAGGAAACGGTGAAGCATGGAGTCAGGTCGGGTCGGGCTGGAGACACTCGCGCGCGATCTTCGAAAGAAGAAACGGCGGTAGAGTGAATTCTACGAAGCTTGAGACCTAACTTTTATCATCTTCCGTTTCAAGGAGATACCATGGGGGCGCTTAAGCGCTTGAGCGAAAAGGGGTGGATTTTGACCGGTTTGGCGGGCTGGTCCCTTGGGAATCGGCGAATTGGAAGTGAATTCCTCCTCGCAGAAGGCGGCAACGGTCCAAATAACGATCATCTGAGCCTCATTATTCGCGAGCCTACCGGTGCCTGGATGCCCGGGTCCATGTTGATGGAGAGACACTCCGGAAGTTGGTGGTCGGGGAATGTCTTCCGAGGCTATGGCCCGGAAGGTTGGGCCCTGCAGGGACTCATCCCGGGAACCTATCACTTTGCGGCCCGTTTCTACGGCGCCTGGAACGACGATAGCTTGAGCACGGCGACCGCTGAGATTGAATTTACCCGCAACTTCGGGACACCAGAGGAGACCCGTGAAGTTCATGCGCTCCGCGTGGAAAAAAAAACCCAGGTAGAGGTGGTGAGAGCGAAGGTTCTTCCCAAAGGCTGGGAGTAGTCGTTGGAGAGAACCTTTGGGATCGGGCTCGTCCTCAGTTGGAAAATCGGAGGCGGATGAATTCCTTGGAAGTGCTCCCGATGGGAGAGGGGGATCGGAATTTGCGAGTGGTGGTGCCGTCGCCGTTGTCGGTGGACGGCAAAACTTCAACCCCGGTGTCAGACCAACTGGTGAGGTTGGGGCCGACCTGGAGGGTGGTGGTGACGCCGACTGCGCCCGACCATGCTTCGAATTCGACAGCGAGGTAGTCTATTCCTTCCTCGGTCTCGGTGGTGGCGCGGATGAGGTTTGGTGGATCAAAAGAATCTTCGGGAGCGAGGCCCAGGGCGAATTCGGCGAAGTTGCTCCAGCCATCGCCATCGGGGTCGGCGTTTGGTCCGGAGATCGCCGGGTTGGCGAGTTCTTCGTCGTTAAAGATCCAGTTCTGCCAGGTCGCAAAATCCATGGGTGAAACGAGGTCGGCCGGAGTGCCGTGGACTCCCCGTGAGGCCCGCCAGTTTCCACCCACGTCGTGATCGGGGCCGGTGGTGGGTTCGATCAGCTCGAGGGAGAAACCGCCGCCGTCAGCCGCAGTGGGCCAGGGCAGCTGGTCATTGTAGGTGAAGGCTTGGATGACGGAATCATCGGATGCGAGGATTTCGACGCGTTCTCCGTCGTTGCTCAGGTTGCCGCTGTATTCGCCTGCGATTTTTTCTGCTGAAACTCCCGGGTATCTGGCGAAGAAGGCCGCTTGGTTTTCGACGATGAGGAGGGTTTCACCGGCTGGAATGCTGAAGTTGAGGGCTTCGGAGAAATCAAAATCGACACCATCGGTTAAGCGAACTCCATCGAGGTGGATTGGCCCGTTGGAGATATTTTTGAATTCGATAAATTCGAAATCGGTCCGGGAGTAGAGGCTTCCGGGGTCTTCGGCGGCACTGGGCTTTGCGGGACGATAGCTGAATTCGCTGACGACGAGATTGCTGGAACTCGCGGGAGTTCCCACAAGGTAGCGAACCGAATTGACGGGGGACCATTCGTTGTCTGAGAGGACGCGTGCCCGGACTAAAGTGCTTTCATCGAGAGAAAGCTGGGAAGGGTCGCTGGGCTTTGTCACGTGAAGTTCGAGATCAAAGCTGATGTCCGAGCTCGTAGGGGAGTTTTGATGAACTTCGACGGCGATGGTGTTGGTTCCTTCGACGAGGAGAGATGTCAGGATGTCGTTTTTCTGATGGAAGATTGATTCGTCGGTTCCGCCGGCTCCATTGCTTGCGAGGGTGGTGTGTCCGATGACTTCGACGTCGGGCATGCCGTTGCGCCAAACTTCGGTGCCATTGAGGTAGACGACTGCTCCGTCGTCACGGCGCAGACCAAGCTGCAGGCCGGTGATGTCGGCGACATCAGTGGCGGTGAATTTTTTCCGGAAGTAGGTCGTGATGAATTTGTTGGCAAGGTTTCCTCCGAATCCCACCTCGGTGCCTTCGGCTCCCCCGGGGCCATCTCCGTATCCAAGTTCGGCTTGGCCGGTGGCCCAGGAGGAATCATCAAATCCCGGCGCCTGCCAAGCGGTTCCCTGATCCGAGCCATCGTCGAGGTAGGACCAGGTTTCCTCCTTGTTGACCAGGGTGGCGGACACTTCGCTGCCATTCACGGAAATGGCATTGGGGTTGATCGTGCCGCCGGGAAGGCGTGGGTCGCTGCCGTCGGTGGTGATGTAAACGGTCCCGGGTCCCGAGGTGACGACGGGTGAAAAGCCCGCCTCGATTTCTCCTCCGTGAGGTTCAAATTCGGGGGCTTCGACGGGATACCATCCACGGCTTCTGAGTTGGTTTAGAAGGATGCCCGTGCGTTGTGCGAAATAGGTGTCAGTGACATAGTCCCATTCGTCCTGCCACTCGCCATCACGGTCCCAGGGAAGGCTGTCGGCCCTGCTTGGTTGCCAGCGCGCTGTTTCGGGAACGAGAGCCGAGCTGATCTCGTTCATGCGGTATTCAAAGGAAGGGGTGGCTCCACCCGGGGTAAGGAGGCCTTCGTGGAAGCAGTATTTGTAAACGCGATCACGGAAGTAGACCTGGAAGTCATCGTCGCGCATTAATGATCTGAAGACGCCGTCGGGAGCATTTTGATCAAGATTATTGGCAATGACATCGTAGAGCATGACGTCGCAATCCCATGAATAGAACTGCCACCCGCCTTCGCCGGGATTTTTGGGACCGGCGGCCATCCAGTTGTGCTGGGTCGTCCAGTCCCAATCGTTTCCACAGTAGAAATAAAGGAGCTGGTTGTCGGCGAGGCTTTCCCAGTCGATCCAGTCCTTTGAAGCCTGGCCACCCGCGGAGGCGGCCGATTTGACGCTGTTCCAGGCGTTGCTCCAAACATCACCGTCGCCGTGATCACTGCCGGTGCGGCCGGAGTTGGTATAGTGGTAGTCTTCTGCATCACCTCCGAAATACTTGTCCATGTAGTGGTGCATGGGGCGCTCGTGCAGGTGGTAGAGCCCGTGATAGGTGCCATTAAAGTAGCAGTGGACGTAGCGACCGTGCAGAGAGGTGTGGCCCATGATCATTTCCATGTCACTGACCCAGCGATTGCGAACGTAGAGGGCATCGCCAGGGCGGTAGGCTCCGTTTGATTGGTTGGTGGGAAGAGCCATCCAATAGAAGTTGTCGTGGGAGCCGCCACGCAATTGGAGGAGATCGAACTCATCGTTGTCGGTCTGGGTGCTGTAGGGTTCCTTGGCAAAGACCGGGTAGCGGAGCTTGGAGGAGCCGTATTCACTGCGGAAGTAGCAGCGCCAGTTGTTCTTGGCGGAACCGACACTGGCCCCTCCGACGATCTTGACTCCGGCGTCGATCTGGAAGCCCGGTTCGCTGCCATCATTGCTGATGAGCTCCATCGACATTTCTTGTTCGGTGGAGCTGACGCCGCCTGACTTGACGATTGAAACGACGGGCAAAGCGAGGAGGCCATCGTCCATTTCCGGGCCGTAAGTGGCATGATTTTTAATGGCAGCTCTGAAGACTGATTGTCCAAGGATGCCATCGGTTTGTTCATTGGTGACGCCATTGACCCAAAGGTAGGTGTGGGTTGCGACCGGAGAAAGGGCGGCCGCCGGGTGCACGGCGATGGCCCTGATGCGGCGGGTTCCCCGGGTGCTGGTTCCGGTTTCCGGAGTGACATTAACGGGACCGTTATAGATGGAGCCACTGGAAGCGGTCGGCTTCTGGCCATTGGTGGTGTAGCGGATCGTTGATCCGGGAACGGTCGCGGTGAGTTCCAGTTGGAAGGCGGCGTCGTAGAGCCCGCGCCCTTGCGAGAAGGTGACTTCGTTTCTGACGTTGGCGGCAATGCTGCTGTTGGCGGTGCCGGGGGTGGCGCTTTGTAAAAAACCGAGCTCGTTGTTGGTTCCGTCCTGTCCGTAGGAAACATCGGGATAGACCTCGGGGAACTCAAGCTGGCTTGCGATGGTGAAACCATCCGGTTTGACAAGGAAGAGAGTTTCGCCGCCGCCGGAGAGTTGGAAATTTGTGTGAAGATTACTGCCATCGGTCGGGCTTCGGTCTTTCGCGGAGGCGAAGACAACCAGGAACTCGTTGGGCCCGATGCTCACGGCGGGAAAGGTCCATTTGGTTAGGTTGTCCACGTCATCACTGAGATACCAGCCGTTGAGGCTGGCCGAGCCGGCTTGTTCGTTAAAGATTTCAATCCAATCGCTGGCGGAATTGTCTTCGTCGAGCAGTGAACTTCCGTTGCTGGCGACAACTTCGTTGATGCGCAGAGAGGGATCGGTGACGGCAAGGGTGAAGCTTTTTGCGATACTCAGGCCCGAGCGGTCGGTACTACGGATTCGAATGGAGATTTCGGCTTGGGCACCTGGAATCGATGCGGCAACTTCCAAGGTATCGCCGACGATGGAGAAGCGGGAATTGTCGGTGTCTCCGGCTCCCGGAACCAGTTCGTAGGTGTGACCATCGATGGGGTTGGCATCACTGCTGGTGAGCGCTCCGACGGGGGTGCCAATGATGGCACCGGAGCTGATGGATGTGGCACTGAGGAAGAGGTCGTCCGGGGCGATGGGTTGGACCAGAGTGAGGATGAAGTCCTCTTCCTGAAACCGGGTCGGGTCATCGGCATCAGTGGTCCGGACTTTGACCGCGAAAGTGGAACCCGGGGCATGTCCGGAGAAATCATAGAGTTCATCCGGGGCCAGTTGATTGTCGCTGATGGTAAATTTGTCATTGTCGGTTCCTCCGGCAGCCAGCGAATAGACGTGGATGGCGCTGCGCTTCAAATCGACGGTGGTGAAGTTGCCAATTGGGGCTGATTGAGTGGCGAAGAATTCAAGCGGGGAAAGCGCGAGAGACTCGGGAGTGGGAGGAACGGTGATTTCGGTGACTGTGAAGGCCTGCAGGATGGGATTGTTGTCAGATCCCATCGCGGCCTGCCCCCCGAGGTGTTGTTTGAGTTCGACGTTGAGGGTGGTGTCGCCTGCCGCGAGACTAAACGGAGCGATGTAGGCGAAGCCATTGTTGGGATTCCAGGCCCCTTCGCCTTCCGAGGAAAAGTCATCGACAGCAAGTTCTCCCTCAATCCCGATATCCCAGCGCCGGTCTCTGTTCCCGCCCTCGCTAAAGAGCATTTGGAGTTCGTATTCCACTCCGGGATTGAGCCCCGCGACCTCCAGAGAAATTCCAGCGGGCGCAGGCGACCAGCGGATATCCTGCATGATCAATTCGAGGTTATCTACGGAAGTCGAGTCGGCACCTGCATACGTGGGACGACTGGTCCATCCGTTGATTGAGTTGACGGCAGTGACCGTCACGTTTGCTGGCGGAGATTTGTCGGTTTCGAAAAGGACTCCATTGACCATGCGATCGCTGTCGCCAAAGACATCGATGGCCACGACTATTCTGGAAGGATCCAGTTCCAGATCATCGGGTCCGTTGAATTCGCGGATTTCTCCGACGTTGACGATAGTGTCTGCTCCTGCGGAGAGGGAAGTCAGAATGAAAAGAAACGGTATAAGAGCACGGCTAAGCGAGAAGGTCATTCGGAAGAGGAAGACCACCAGTGGGTATGCGGTCTCTTTTGGGTTGTTTTATTGAGCCCGCGTGACCCGATAGAATCCAACGGGTCCGGTTTGTTTGATCGGATCTTGAAAGGTGGTGGTCTCACCTTGGCTCGGGATGCTATCATCGACTTCAATCCATGGCGCGAGCAAGGTGGTGGAGAATTCGAGGATATAATTCGCGCCGGGCTTTGAATTCCAGGTAAGGATGGAGGTTCCGGTGGTAGGATCGTAGTCGAGATTGGTAATGACAAAAGGAGTGCCGGGACCGGTCTCAGTGACGATGACTCCTTGCAGAATGGGGTTGTTGTCAGCCCCGCGAGGTTCGATGCCTCCGATTTGCTGTTGCATCAGAATATTGAGGATTCCGTCGGCGGGGGCTTCAAACTCACCCACGTAGGCGAAGCTGTTGTTAGGCGTCCAAATGCCGATGCTTTCCCGTCCCTCCGAGGTGTAGTTGTCAACGACAAGCTCGTCTTCGACTGCGATGTCCCAATGGCGGTTTCGATCACCACCTTCGTTGGTAAGGAGTTGGATTTGGTAGGTCGCTCCTGGATTAAGGCCTGAAATGTCGACGGTAACCGGGCCGGGTGCCGGATTCCAACGAATACTCTGCATGATGATTCCAAGATTGTCGGTTGAGGTTGCGTCTCCACCGGTGAATTGCGGAGGAGTGGCCCAGCCGGGGATCGCGTTGTCAGCGGTGGTGGTCACGGTGACGCCGCCGTCGCTGGTGGCTGTTCCGCCTCCCGAGACATCCTCTAAAAACGTCACGCCATTGACCTCGAGATCAAAATCTCCGTTGACGTTCACGGCAATGACAGTTGATGCGGGATCGAGGTTGAGGTCATCTGGTCCTGAGAACTCGATGATCTCACCGACGATGACCTCGGTGAAGGAATTGATGTTAGGATCTAATGGAGCGGGGTCGAGGTTGTCGTCGATCCCGTCCTCATCAGAGTCCTTTTTCGTTGGGTCTGTTCCAGCATCGACTTCGGCCCCGTCGAGGAGGGTGTCGCCATCGGTGTCGGACAAAAGAGGGTCTGATTCATGGGTGGCTTCCTCGCCGTCTTTAAGTCCATCTTCATCGGTGTCTTCATCCAGAGGATTTGTTCCAGCATCGTCTTCTTCTCCGTCGTTTAAGCCATCATCATCACTGTCATCGTCGTTCGGAGCGGTGCCATTGGTGAACTCGTCGAGATCCGGGGACCCATCGTCGTCGAAGTCTCCGGTGCCGGCACCGGGTCCCGGTCCGTTGACCAGGCCGGTGAAGTCAGCGAGGCTGCCAAACATGAGTTCCCAAGCATCCTGCAGGCCGTCATCGTCGCCGTCGGCGCTTACCGTCACTGTGATAATTTTTTCAAAAGAGAGTGCTCCTTCGTCGGTGCTGCGGACTCTCACGGAGAGATCTGTCCCTCCAAGTGCAGAGAAATTTGCAGCGGTTTCGAGTTTGTCGCTGTCGAGCTGGAATTTTGCGTTGTCGGTGTCGCCTGCTCCTGCAACGAGACTGTAAGTATGGGAGCCTCCGTTCGGGTCGGAAGAGGTGAGGGTCCCAACCGTCGTGCCGATCGGAACGCCGGCAGGGAACTCACTCGGATCAAGGGTGATATCGTCTGCTGGTGAGGGGGGGGCGGCGGTGTGAACAATAACGGCCTGCAGGATGGCGTTGCTGTCCGCCCCTGCTGGTGGGGTGTTGTTGGGGTCGAGCGGAAGTGGCTCGGCCCCGAGGATAATGCTGAGCGTGCCGTCGACGCTGGAATTGAAGTCACCCGAATAGGCAAAGCTGTTGTCGGGGCCCCATACGCCGTCATCACCCTCCGAGGACATGTCGTCAACAGCGAGAAGACCATTGACGGCAATGTCGAAGCGACGGTCGCGATCGGCCCCTTCATTAAATAGGAGCTGGATGTTGTAGTTTATATTTGCATCGAGGCCGGTGATCTTGACGTCGAGAACTTGCGCTGCCCCATTGTTGGCCTCTTTTTACTTTTCTTAGCCGGGTGCCGGGATTCGGAGGAAGTTTCTGCAACTGTTGATTCGGAAGCAATGAGTGAAGAAACGACCGACCTGCCTGTCCTCTCGGCTTTGCCGGATTTTTCGCTTACGGATGAAACTGACAAGAATTTTGGGTCGAAGGATCTCCGGGGAAAGGTGTGGGTCGCGGACTTTATCTTCACGCGCTGCGCTTCCACCTGTCCCATGCAGACCGCTGAAAAAGCGAAGCTCCAATCCCAATTCAAAGACGCCAAGGATTTGCAGCTGGTGACTTTTACCGTTGATCCGGAACATGACACCCTGGCGGTTTTAGCGGAGTATGGGAAAAAGCATGGCGCGATTCCTGGACGATGGAAATTTCTCACCGGCGAGAGGGGCGATTTGTGGAACCTGAGTGCCAATGGATTCAAGTTCGAGGTCGCCGAGGATGCCAGGAATAGCAAAATGCCCATTCTTCACAGTTCGAACTTTGCCTTGGTCGACCGGCAGGGACGGGTGCGTGGGATTTATGATGGTTTGTCCGCGGAGGGGCGCGGGTTGCTGGTGGTAGATTTGCAGAAGCTTCTTGATGAGACGGTTCCCGAGGCCAAGGAGACGAAAACCTATCAGAAGGTCTTTCATCCGGCGGAGATCGAGAATCCGCCCTGGATGAAGAGCCGTAAATTGCTTCAGGAGGCAAGTTCCCGGCGTTTGGAAGCCTTCCACGATTTCAAGTTTGAGGACGTCGTGGAGTCCACCGGGATCACTTTCAAAAACGGCATCGTGGATGATGCCGGGAAGCTTTATAAAGCAGTCCACTACGATCACGGGAATGGCATCGCGGTTGCCGATGTTGATGGGGACGGCTTGCTCGATCTCTATTTCCCAACGCAAATCGGCTCAAACGAACTGTGGCGGAATTTGGGAGGAGGAAAATTTGAGAATATCACCACTCCGGCGATTGCGCTTTCCAGTAAAATTGGGGTCAGTGCGTCTTTTGCGGACACCGACAACGATGGCGATCCCGATTTGTTTGTGACCACCGTGAAAGGCGGAAATCATTTTTTCCGGAATGAGGGGAGGGGAAAGTTCGTCGATTTCACCGGTGAGGCTGGTCTGGGATATGTCGGCCATTCGTCCGGCGGAGTCTTTTTTGATTACGACAAGGATGGTTTGCTGGATCTCTTTCTTTGCAACGTGGGGCAGTATACGACCGATGAGCGGGGTGAGGGTGGTTACTGTGTCGGGTTTCCCGATGCCTTTGAGGGACACAAGGAAGGAAAGGGGCGTGAGGAGCAGAGCATCCTTTACCGAAATGCCGGAGGGAATCGCTTCGAGGACGTTTCCAAGAAGACCGGACTCGTCGACGAGAGTTGGACCGGCGATGCCGCGCCCTTTGATTACGATGGTGACGGCTGGACGGACCTCTACGTGTTGTCGATGCAGGGGCATGATGAAATTTATCGGAATGTCGGCGGAGCGCGTTTTGAAAAGGTCAGTCGCCAGGTCTTTCCAAAAACGTCATGGGGAGCGATGGGGATTCAGATTTTCGATTTCGATAACGACGGTCGGCAGGATGTCTTTGTGACCGACATGCACTCCGACATGAGTCAGGGCGTGGGGCCGGCCAAAGAGAAGGAGAAGGCTGAGATTCAATGGGAAGAAGAGATGTTGCTCACCGGAGGGACGAGTATTTTTGGGAACGCCTTCTATCGTTCCCTGGGAGAGGGAAAGTTTGAGGAAATTTCCGACAAGATCGGAGCAGAGAATTACTGGCCGTGGGGGCTGAGCTCCGGTGATCTCAATGCCGATGGCTTCACCGATGTTTTTATCACTTCAAGTATGAACTTTCCCTTCCGTTACGGGGTGAACAGCCTCTTGTTGAACGTGGCCGGGAAGCGTTTTGCTGATTGTGAATTTGTCCTCGGAGTGGAGCCCCGTCGGGGCGGGCAGACTGCCAAGCCTTGGTTTAAATTGGATCCCCAAGGCGAAGATCGCGACAACAAGTTTGTCGAGGAATTGAAGTTGACCGGGCCCACGGAATTGTGGGGTGCCTTGGGAAGTCGAAGCTCGGCAATTCTGGATTTGGACAACGATGGCGACCTCGACATTGTCACCAACGAATTTCACGACGGCCCCATGATTTTGCGATCAAACCTCAGTGAAAAGAGAGGCGATCAACTTCGCTGGCTTGGCATCAAGTTGGTGGGAAGGCAATCAAACCGCGACGGATTGGGCGCGGTGGTCAAGGTGACTGCAGATGGAAAGAGCTATTCCCAAGTAAACGACGGAGTGACGGGTTACCTCTCCCATGGCTTGATCCCACTTTACTTTGGACTGGGCGATGCCGGTGGCATTGAAAAAGTCGAAGTGATCTGGCCAAGTGGTCAGACGCAGGAGCTTGAAGGGCTGGAGCTTGGCAAGACGCACACGGTTCGTGAGCCGTAAGTAGGGATTGATTCTACTCTTTCGTGAACGCCTCGTGCTTTTTGTTTCCGCTTGAGATGAGGTAGGCGATGAGGTCCATGAGTTCGTCTTTGTTCATGCCGCTCATTGTGCCGGCGGGCATCATTGACATCTGGGAAGGTTCGATTTTAGCGACCTCTCCAGCCGGCTTCTTGTGAAGGTCACCGAAGTTGAAAGGATTGGGTGCCACGGCGATTTCCTTTTCGTTTTTGTAAATCAGTCTGCCGTAAAGGGATCCTCCGTCCTTCAAGGTGATCATGCTGGCTTGATACTGCTCGGAGATCGATTGGCTGGGTTCACAGATGGCGACCAAAATGTCCCGGATCGAGTAGCGGTTGCCAACCGAGCCGAGGTCGGGTCCGGAGTAGCCACCGGAGCCTGAGAAGCGGTGGCAGGCCACGCACCGGCCCGCCGAAAACATCTTCTTCCCGTTCTCAAAGTTCCTTCCTCGCAGGGCTTTTTCAAAATGCGTCATGGCGGTGTCGACGGTCCAGGCGACGGGAGGTCCTTTTGGGACGGGGAGCTTGTTCAAGTCAATGCCCGCGATGTCTCCGAGGAGCCATGAGACCGAAGCCTTGGCTTCCGGTGGAAGGTGGTCGATGGCATCCTGCCGGATCGCGCGGATGTATCCGGCGAAGCTTTTGCCGCCACCTTTTTCAAGGGTCTCGTTGAGCCAGCCGAAGTAGTATTTCCGGTCGGCAGGGGTCCAGCCGTTCTTCACTCGGCGCAGGGCGTAGGCGTAGTGAATGTTCCGGCTGTTGGGAGTGTCACTCATCATCTTGAGGAGGGCCTCACCATACTCGCCACTCCGCTTAAGCATGGCCTTGTCGTAAGCGACGGTTTTGGTCTGCGTGGACTTCATCAGGGCGATGGTTTTTGCGACGACCTTGGGAGCGTCGAGGTAGCTTAGCACGCGGCAGAGCTCGGCGTTGGTGAGGTCGTCTTTGGCGGGGTAGTGCGGATCGAGATGGGCGATGATTTTTTCAATCTTGGCCGGCGTGGGTTTCTCGAGACGAATGGAGCAAAGCGAGTAAGCCCGCAGGAGAGCGAGACGGTCATCGGTGCTGAGCGAGGCGAATGGAATTGAAGCGAGTTTTTCCACGACCTTCCCGGAGAGTGAAGGGGTCCCGTGGCGGCAAAGGGCGATGGTTCCGTAGATGGCACGGCGTGGATGGTCTTCTGCCAAAACACGTTCCTGCCAAAGAGCGAGGTCTTGGTTCTCGATGGCGAGGCGGGCGGCGTAGCGGATGTTTCGGTCTTCGTGTCCGAGGTGCGGCCACGCGGTTGCGATGGCTTCGGCTCCACCTTTGTTGTTGCCGTGGATTTTTTCCAAAGAGTGGCGCAGATCCCGGAGGGGTTGATTTGCGGTGATCGATCGCACCTTACCGCTGGAGGGCTCGCCGGTGTAGCGGATGCGGTAGAGCTTGGAGTCGGTGTTGCGGCCTCCGGTCAGGAAATACATGTGGCCATCGGGGCCGAAGCGCATCGCGGTGATGTTGAGCGGATTGCCGTGCAGGAATTCTTCCTTGGTGCCGGTGTAGCTGGAGCCTTTTTCTTCAAGGTTGACGGTGTAGAGAGTTCCAAAAGTCCAATCGCAGACGAAGAGCTTGTCTTGGTAAATCGCGGGGAAGTTTGAATGGTGTCCGAAGCTGATGCCGGTCGGCGAGCCGGGGCCGACGTTGATGACGGCGCCATTGCTGTCGGCAGAATATTCGGGCCACTTCGCGGAGCCATTGCGCCAGCCGAATTCGCCGGCGGAGGTGACGTGGCAGACCCGGGTGGGGCGATACCAGGGGCTCCCGACATCGAACTCGAGGTCGGAATCAAAGGTGAAGAGCTCGCCTTCGCGGTTGATGGCGAGATCGACGGGATTGCGAAAGCCCGACGCGATCATGGACCATTCGCTGCCGTCGGGAGAGATGCGGCTGACCCATCCGGCGGGCACTTTAATTGAAACGGCGTGGCCCATCTGGTCGGGCATGGCGGGGAGGAGTGAGTCCTTGGCCCAGACGGGTGGTTGGAGGGAGGGGACGCCTTTGGGAATGGTTCCGTAGTTTCCGCTGACGAGATAGAGGCCCTTACCGTCCTCGGTTTTGATGATGTTGTGAGCCGAATGCTCGTAGCCTGGTTGCAGTTTTTTGAGGAGCTTGAACTCATCGTAAGTGTCGTCGCCATCGGTGTCGCGAATCCGGAAAAGGCCCTTCATCGTCACCATGTAGAGGCTGTCGAAAGCGTGGAGGAAGCCGAGCGCGCCGCCGACCCGTCGCTTGCCCCAGTTGATGGGGTCGTAGGGAAATCCTTTGAGAGCTTCGACGGAGATCGGAGATTCTTTCGTCGGAAGAGTGACGCGAAAGACGCCCTTGTCATCTTGATCGGAAACAATGAGGCGGCCCTTGGGATCGAAAGTCATGGCAACCCAGGAGCCTTGCTCGGCGGGAATGCGGTAGAGAAGCTCGGCGTCAAATCCTTCCCGCAAGGTGATCCCGGTGTCGGGGTCTACGACGAGTTTTGCTTCGCTGTCTGCAAAGCCTTGAAGACCGCAAAGGAGCGAGAGTGCCGGGATGAAGAGGGAGGTGGAAATTTTCATGAAAGGAGTGAGGTGAAAGGTGAATCGCAATGCGGATGCGATGAGTTGATCGAATGATTGAATCGCCCGGTTCAGGGCTCTCTGACTCGCGTGTTTCCGCGACCCCGGGCGTTACCCGGGGCTGCGATGGTTGGCCTCGTTGAGGCTGTCAGCGGGGAAAGGTTACTCCGGGAGTTCGAAGATGGAGTTGTGGATCAGGCGGGTGAATTTTTCGCCGTTTTTTCCGGTCAATTTCATCTCGATGGACATGCCCCAGGTGGGTTCAAGGTCGGGGATGGTGAGGGTGACTTTGTTTCCGTTGAGGACGGCTTTGGTTATTTTCCACTCGCGCTCGTTGTAGTGTTTGGAACCGTAGTTTCTGGTTCGCTTGAGGTCCCAGGCTTTGATGCGGAAGGCGTCAGGCTCGATGGACCCGGCATCGACGGGGTCGGAGAGGGTGAGGGTGACGCCGGATTTGGTGGCATTGATTTTGGTGGGAAGGTTGGCGGGCTGCCCGGTCTTCCTGATGCGGTAGAAGCCGCCGGCTTTCCGTTGGCTGCCGGCCCAGGCGAACATGCCGCAGCCGTAGAGTTGGCCGTCGCCGGGATGGAAGCGTCCGCGCATGATGCCGGTGGGGAATTGCTTGAGCGGAAGTTCGCAAAGTCCCCCCTGGCGCTGCTCGCCGATCGTTTCGTGCGGGACGACGTAGATTTTTCCGTAGCCGTAACTGAGGTTGAGAAGCTGGCCGTTGAGGGCGCCCCACTTGGCATCCTTGGGAACCCAGAGGAGTTCGGAAGGGGAGCGGTCGAAGCTGTTGGTGATCCAGCAGAGGGGATTTTTCATCGCGGAGTCGGCGGTGTCGGTGACGGGGGAGTAACCGTAGATGTTGCCGAAGAACTCGGTGGGGCCGTCGCCGTTGACCCAGTTGATGCGGTTCTTGGGGTTCCAATGGCCTTCCTGGTCGGTGACGATGAAGGTCCCGTCTGGATTGAGGCAGACGCCGTTCGCGGCGCGGAAGCCGGTGGCGAGGATGTCGGTTTTATATCCATCGGGCGAGATGCGGAGAAGAGTGCCGTGATGGGGGACGAGGGAGTCCTTGGCGTGGCGGGCCGACTTGGCGTAGTAGAAGTTGCCCTTGTCGTCGGTTTGCAAGCCCATCGCGAATTCGTGGAAGTGCTCGGTGACCTGGTGGTCGTTGTTGAAGCACTCGATGCGGTCGATGGTTTCGTCGCCGTTGGTGTCGTGGAGCTTGGCGAGTTGATCGCGGCAGGTGACATGGATTTTGTCATTGATGATCTTGAGGCCGAGCGGTTGGAAGAGGCCGGAGCAGATGCGCTTCCAGATGAGGGTTCCTTCGAGTTGATCGATGCCTTCGACGATCCAAACATCACCCATCCAGGTGCAAACAGCGGCGCGTTTGCCATCGGGGTAGAAGTCGAATCCACTGGTGCGCATCCAGGAATGGTGCGGATTGAGGTTGGCGACCGGGACGGTGAGGGTATCGACTGCAAAGGCCCCGGATTCGTCACCGCGTTGGATTTTGGTGGTGACGATGGTGGGTGGGGATTTTGCCGCAGGATCCGGGAGTGAAGGTTCGAAGGGGACAGGTTCAACGGAGATGTTTCCATCCGGATGAATGATCAGTGAAACTGTTTGTGGCTCTCTCGAAGCTTTAATTTCGAGGCAAAGAGCGCCATCTTCGACAATGAAATCAGCGGAAGGAGAAGGTCCATCGTGAGAGCTGAGTTTGACTTTGAGGACGTCTTTGTTGGGCGCAATCCAGAGCGTTCGCCGAAATCCACCTTTTGATCTGATGGTGATGGCTTCTTTGACCGTGGTTTTTCCAATTTTGTAAGTCAGAAGTGGTCCAGCTGTTGTCGTTTGCAAGCCCTCAAATTTTACCCAGTCCTTCGGAAGCGGGCCGAACTTACGTCCGTCTTTTCCGGTCACCCGGATGGGGTCCCAGGATCCGGTTTCGGGGTGGGCCCAGCCGGGTTTGTCGTCGTTGACGAGGATGCGTTCTCCGACGATGGAGGTGTGGGTTCCGTGGGAGCCATCGAAGGCGATGCCACGCCAGTCGACAAATTGATCGCCGGTGTAGACCGCGGCGAGGCGCATGGTGTCGTGATCGTAGACGGCCCAAGCCTTGCCCTTTGAGATGCCGCCGGGGCCCTCGTCGAGGCGGATGGCGAGGCCTTTTTGGGCAATGTTGACGTCTGTATCAAGCGGTCCGGGTTCGATTTGGTAGGTCCAGAAAAGGTAATTTCCGAAGTCCATCTGTTTGTAAGGGGGAGGAGTCTTCTTGGATTCCTTTTCCTCCATTTGTGACATTCCACGTGGAAGGGAGGCGAGGTAGGTCTCGTCGACCTTGCTGAGTTGTGAGGGGTTGTGCTTTTTGAGGAATTCTTCACGGATGTAGTGGATGACGTCGTACTTCTGCCGGGTCGAGAATTGGGGCATGGGCATCATCATGCCGTAGCCCTTGGTGAGGGTCTGGTGCATGCGGGAGGGATCGGAGCCGTTCTTGAATTTTCCTTCGTGGAATTTGAGGGCGATCGGGATGGAGCCTTCGATCTTCTCGTTGCCGTGGCAGGTGATGCAGAGCTGGTTGTAGATTTCGCGGCCTCGTTTGAAGGAGTCGGCGCCCCGGTTTTTGACGATGTCCTGATGGCTGGAGATTTCAAGCGACTGGATCCAGGCTTCGTGGAGTGTGAGGCCCTCGGCTTTGGCAAGAGAGACGGTGGTGCCGTATCCGGGGTGGATGGAGGTGTTGACGAGTTCTGCTTTGTTGGTCGGTGCGGCGCCGGGGTTCTTCCAGTGGAAATCAGGAGTGTTGAGTTCGATGATTTTCTTTTCGGACGCGGTCTTGATTTCCTTGGCGGAGAGGTCCCGTTTCCAGAAGAGAACCTGGGCGATCGAACCTTCCTTGAAATCCCCACCAAAGTCGGATGCGGTGGAGCCAATTTTGAAGACGTGGTCTTTGTGATCGTTCGAGGTGAGGTCGTCGCTTGCTCCGACTTCTTTTCCGTCGAGGTAAAGTTGAACCCCACCGTCGTCATTGGCGACGAGAACAGCGAGGTGTTCCTTGCCGTCATTGATTTTACCACCTCCGCTGATGGCACCTTCCCAGCCAACATCGTAGTGGAGTTTGCCGCCTTTGAAATAGAGGGTCTTGCCTCCTTCGGCCCACTTTCCCTGGGCCGGGGCGATGGCGGCGAGGGTGCCGTTTTTCGAGGTGGTTTGAAAGCGGGCCATCAAGGTGAAGGCCCTGTCCATGGGGAAGTCTTTTCCGGGGAGGGGTTTGAAAGCGGCCTTGCCATCAGTCACGGTGGACTTGGGAACCTCGATGCGCTTGGTGGTCGGGTCACCCGAGGTGGTGAGGTGAATGAGAGCGGGGGAATTTGGAAGGTGCTCGAAGGTGAGGTCGGCGGTGGCCTTTTCGCCCGCAGGGAGTTCGACCGGGTGATCGCCGAACTTCAGGGTGATGTTTTTGTCAGACGAGTAGCGAAGGAAGAGCCGGAAGTTGGTCTGCGGATCGTGCTGAACCAGCGTGTTTGGGACGCGGGAGAGGAGCGAGGTTTTACTTTCCTCAATCGGAACGGAAGTTGGTTTGGCCTCCTGCGCGTGAAGCGAAAGAGGAGCAAGGATGGCGAGGGCCGTGAGAAGACTCTTTTTCATTGGGTGATAGGCTTGCAGACGGGGCGGTGATGTCAAAGAAGAAGGGCGTCGAGAAAGGCCCAAAAAGGGGTAGGTTTGAGTCGTTTTCGAGCCTGTGGGTTTCCGGAAGGCGGTCGGAAATGAGTTTGACGGGAGGATCGCAACGCTTCTTACTGAAGGCTGATTTTTGAAATTATGAATTTTTGTTCTCTTAGATGGAGTGTTTTTGGATGGGTGTTTCTTGGGGCAACCGGTTTGGGGCAGGTGGTCGATGATTTTGATGATGGTGATGACGCCGGATGGACGCGCTTGAATCCGCTGGCGGAATTTGGAGGATCAGCGACTTTTTCTTTTCCCGGTGGAAATTCTTATCGGGTTCAGGCCGGGACTTCGCCGGATCCGGGCGCATTGGGGCAGGGACGATCCGGAGCGCTGCGGGAGGATGTTGATCACACGGCATTTCGGGTGTCAGTGGACATCGTGGCGGTAAATGCGGCTCTTGAGCAGGATATCGGGATTTTGGCAAGGGTGACCTCGCCCGGTCTGGGAACTTTGAACGGATACTCAGCGACCATCGATACGGATGAAGGGATCGCGTATTTGTCGCGGGTGGATGGCGAACAACCGTCTATTTTGGAGACCGTGGAGGTGTCTTTGGATGCCGCGAAAGACTACCGAATGGTCTTTCACGGGTATCAGGGGCAGTTCCTGGTGGAGTTTTTTGAGGTGGCTGATTTGACGGCCCCCATCGGAACGATGTCGGGATTTGATGATTTTTATCCTGAAGGATCGACCGGGCTTTTTGGGAGTGCGGGCATCGCCGATGGCACGGTGGACGTGACTTTCGACAACTTCTCCGCTGATTCGAAATCCGATGTCGATCAGGATGGCATGTCAGATACACTGGAGGCCTCGTTTTTCGGGAATCTCGATCAAACAGGAGATGGAGATTTTGATGGAGACGGGCGGAGCAACGCCGAGGAACTTCGGGCAGGAAGCGATCCCAAGGTGTTTGACTTGATTGGTCTGGAGGTGAGCGCAGAGATGCTCATGGTGAGGTTTTTCTTTGCCGGGGGACGGAGCTATCTCCTTGAGAAGAGTGTTGATTTGGAAAATTGGGAAATCGATACGAATGCGGATTTTGTCGATCAAGGTGACGGAGTCGGTCGACTGGAGACCGGGAGGAATGGAGAGAGGGAATTTGTGAGAGTTAAGGTAGGAGAGTGATGAAAAAACAAGTGAGAAAGATCTTTGTTCTGTGGGTGCTGCTGATCGCGACCTCGTTTGCGGAGGAGGGGTTTACCCCGATCTTCGATGGGAAATCGTTGGCGAACTGGCGGGAGGCTCCGAAGGGAGCGGCGAGTGCCTGGACGGTGAAGGACGGGGTGATCCGGGGAGAAGGGAAAGAGGACCGGCTGGCTTACCTGGTCTATTCGGGGGACGAGGCTTTGGAGGATTTTGAGCTGCGATTCAGCTATCGCATGGTGACGAAGGGGAATTCAGGGGTGGAGATCCGGTCGCGCGTGGACAAGACCGGTAAACGTCCCTTTGAAGGATATCATGCCGACTTTGGACATGTTGGAATTGGCGCCGGCGTTTTGGGCGCGTGGGATTTTCATTTCGGGAAGGGAAGTCGGGCCGAGTTTCCTTGCCCCAGAGGGACCCGTTTAGTGATTGATGAGAAAGGCAAGGGGACGAGCGCGAAGATCAAAGGTGCGCTCACAACGGAGGAGATCAAGAAAGGAGATTGGAACGCCTGCCGGATTTTGGCGAAGGGAAACCGCTTTCAATTTTGGATCAATGGAAAGCTGGCCTCGGAGTTTCGGGATGGCTTGGAGGGCAAGCAGTTGACGAGTGGCTTTTTGGCCCTGCAACTCCACGACAAGGGAATGATCGTGGAGTTTAAGGAGTTGCGATTGAAGAAGGGATAACGCCGGGCGAAGGGAGAGTTTCCAACTCAGGCCAGGATGGGTTTGATGACTTTGCCGCCGACGTCGGTGAGGCGGAAGCGGCGGCCGTTGTAAGTGTAGGTGAGTTTTTCGTGATCGAAGCCGAGTTGGTTGAGGATGGTGGCGTGGATGTCGTTGACGTGCGCTTTGTCGACGGCGGCGTGGTGGCCGATTTCATCGGACTCGCCGTAGCTGACGCCGCCCTTGATGCCTCCGCCGGCCATCCAGGTGGTGAAGCAATGGGGGTTGTGGTCACGGCCCGGTTTTGCGGATTTTTGAGAGAGGGGGAGTCGTCCGAACTCGCCGCCCCAGATGACGAGGGTGTCATCGAGGAGGCCGCGTTGTTCGAGATCGGTGAGAAGTCCGGCGATGGGGGTGTCGGTCTCGCCCGCGAATTGGCTGTGGTTTCCTTTGATGTCACTGTGGCCGTCCCAGCTGCGTTGGTTTTCCATGCCGCCGGAGTAAATTTGCACGAAGCGGACGCCGCGCTCGACCATGCGGCGGGCGGTGAGGCATTGGCGGGCGAAGTGGTCGCAACGTTTTTCGCCGACGCCGTAGAGCTTCTTGATGTGCTCGGGCTCGAGGTTGATGTCGAAGGCTTCGGGCGCGGCGGTCTGCATGCGGTAGGCAAGCTCGAAGCTTTTGATGCGGGCTTCGAGTTCGACGTCGCCGGGGCGGGTTTCGATGTGTTGCCCGTTGAGTTTTTTCAGGAGGGCGAGTTGACGGAGCTGCTGGCCGTCGTTCATGTGGGCGGGGCGTTTGAGGTTTTCGATGGGGTCGCCTTTGGGCTTGAGCCAGGTGCCTTGATAGACGCTTGGGAGGAAGCCGGCACCCCAGTTGGCGGCGTGGCCTTTGGGGAGCCCGCGGTTGAGGGGGTCGGACATGACGACGAAGGCGGGGAGGTCGCGGCTTTCGCTGCCCAGTCCGTAGGTGGCCCAAGAGCCGACGCAGGGAAGGCCCATGCGGGGTTGCCCGCTGTTCATCATGAAGAGGGCGGGGCTGTGGTTGTTTGACTCGGTGTGGCCGGAGTGGATGAAGGCCATTTTGTCAACGTGTTCACCGAGCTTGGGAAAGATCGAGGAAACCATTTTGCCGCATTGGCCGCGCGGGGTGAATTCGAAGGGAGACTTCATCAGGGGGCCGACGGCATTGGCGAAGAAGCCGGTCTTCTTGTCGAAGCCGGCGAGTTCCTTGCCGTCCATTTTTTCGAGCTCCGGTTTGTAGTCCCAGGTGTCGACCTGGCTGGGGCCGCCATTGATGAAGAGCCAGATGACGGACTTGGCCTTGCCGGGAAAGTGACCTTTTTTGGCGGCGAGGGGGTCGGAGGCATCGGTGCCAAGAAGGCCTTCCTGGGCGAGGAGGGTGGTGAGGCCGAGGCTGCCAAATCCGGCTCCGGCGGTTTGGAGCCAATGACGTCGAGTGTAAAAGTCGGATTCGTTCATGGGAGATAGATGAATTCGTTGAGGCTGAAGAGAATTTGGGAAAGGTCGGCGAGGGCAAGTTGGCGGGCGTCTTTTTCCTTGGAGTAGGAGGCGGACTGGGCGTCGAGGAAGGAGAGGTTGTCGCGAAGTTCGGTGGCGGTGGGTGGGCGCCCGAGGGTGCGGAGGTAGAGGTCGCGGACCGAGTTTTCGGGAGTGCTCGCGTCGAGGTTGGTGGCGAGGGTACGGGCCCATTTGACGACCTGGGCATTGTTCATGAAGAGCAGGGCTTGGGGCGCGATGGTGGTGCTGGGGCGGCTGCCCTGGCTGGCGAGGGGTTCGGGTTGGTCGAAGACCTGCATCATGGGGACGAGGTCGCTTCGTTTGATCATGAAGTAGATGCTGCGACGGCGATGGCTTTGGTCCAAGGTGCCGGGGCCGAACATTTTGACGTCGAGTTGTCCGGCGGCGGAGAGGATGGAATCGCGAATGACTTCGGCTTCGAGGCGGCGCGGAGTGAAGCGCCAGAGGAATTTGTTGTCGGGATCGAGGGTGGTTTTTTCGGGGGATGGGTCGCTGCTTTGAAGCCAGGTGGAGCTGAGGAGGATTTCGCGGTGGAGTGATTTGAGATTCCATCCGTTGGCGATGAGGTTTTGGGCGAGGTGGTCGAGGAGTTCGGGGTGGGTGGGGAGTGCTCCCTGGAGACCGAAGTCGTTGGGAGTGGCGACGATGCCGCGTCCGAAGTGGTGATGCCAGACACGGTTGACGACGACGCGGGCGAGGAGGTGTCCGGCCCCGTTTTCGACATCAGTCATCCAGTTGGCGAGGCTGCGGCGGCGGTAGCTGGTGCGGGTCCAGTCGGCGGGAGGGGCTTCCTGCCAGTCGGCGGAGGACTTGCCGTTGCGAGTGAGGACCTGGAGGAAGGCGGGTTTAGCGACGCCTTTTTTCTGATTGGCGTCGCCGCGGCTGAGGTGGTGGGTTTGAGGATAGAAGTGCGGGAAGCCGCGTCCGTCGGCGTGGTGTTTGGTGGGAGGGAAGCCTTCGCTGGTGACCTGGACTTTGGCAACGGATGGCTTGGGTTTTGCGGCGAGGGATTTTTGCACGGCGGCGCTGAGCTTGGTCCATTGCGGGTCGCTTTGGGTGAAGACTTCGAAGAGCGCTTGGCGCTGTTCCTCAGTGAGGCGACCGGTGGCGAGGGCCTTCAGCGCATTCTCGAGTCGGAGGTTCTTTCCACCTCCGACTTTCACGGGCGGAGAGGGTTTGTCACTGGTGGAAATCCGGAAGCGACCAAGGGTGTGTTGAGTGTTGGTTGCGAATTTGAGGTGGAATTGCAGGGTCGACTCCTCCTCGAGAAGGAGAGGTTCGGCGAGTTCAAAGACCGCGGCCTGGTCCTTGCCAAGGCCTCCGGCATCGACGGCCCAACCGGTGGAGTTGGTATCGGAGTCGAAGGAGGAGGCAGCGGAGAGATTGCTCTTGTTCTGCTCGTGGGTGGCTTTGGCCGAGGAGAGCTTGATTGCTTTCTCTTTTTTGCCCGGAGAGGAGACGGTGATCTTGAGATCGGTCAGTGAGAAATTTCCGTTGGCAGCGCGCCCGGGGCCCTTGCCTTTCATGGAAGGGTGGGTGAGGGCTTCGATCCGGAGGTGGCGAATGTTTTGTGGGCCGGGTTTGGCTTGGAGGGTGTAGGTTTCCTTGGCCGGAGTTTTACCAGAGGCCAGGACGGCTCCGTCGGGTTGTTGGGTCAGGGTGGTGGCAGCTTGATTTGAGGTGGTCCTGGTGAAGTCGATGACATTCCAGTCGCTGGCAGAAAGTTTGGTGGTGGCTTTGGTTTTGAGCCAGCGGTGGAAAGCTTTGGTGGTATCGGGATGGGTCTCGTATGATTTGAGGGCGTCCTCAGTTGTCTTGTGGAGTTGCTGCCAATTTTCGAGGTTGCTACGATAAACCTCGGAGTCGAGCGGGACGTCGATCTCGCTCCGGATCGTCGTGGTGAAGATAGAGACAAATTGGTAATAATCTTTCACCGGGATGGGGTCGAATTTGTGATCGTGGCAGCGGGCGCAGCCGATGGTGAGGCCGAGCATGGCGGTGCCGGTGGTGGCGGCCATGTCATCGAGTTCATCGTAGCGGGCGCTTTCGAATTCCTTCTCGGTCAGCTGGGTGGGGAAGACACCGGCTCCGAGGAATCCGGTGGCCATCATGGCGAGGGGATTGTCGGGCGCGATCTCGTCTCCTGCGAGCTGCCAGCGGACGAATTGATCCCAGGGCATGTCGGAGTTGAGGGCCTTGATGACGAAGTCGCGGTAGTGGAAGGCGAACTTGCGGTTGTAGTCTTGTTCGAAGCCGTGGCTTTCCGCGAAGCGGGCGGCATCGAGCCAATGGCGGGCCCAGCGTTCACCGTAGTGGGGACTGGCGAGGAGTTCGTCGATGAGTTGGGCGTGGGGTTTGGAAAGAGCGGCTGCGAGTTGGGCCGGAGTCGGGGGAAGTCCGATGAGGGAAAGGTAGGCGCGGCGGATGCGGGCGTGATCGGCGGCGGGAGGATTAGGAGCGAGTTTGTTTTCCGAGAGCTTGGCGAGGACGAAGCGGTCGAGGTCGGACTTGGGCCAGGGATTATTGGTTTTGGGAGGAGTGGGATTGGCGAGAGGTTTGAAGGACCAGAAATCGCGGTCGCTTTGGGTGACCTGCATTGCGGTGGGTTTGCTCCGGTCTTTTACGAGAAGGGGTTTGTCGTAGGGTGCGCCGAGGGCGATCCATTTTTGAAAGTCGGCGATGAGGGAGTCGGGAAGCTTGGCTTTCTTGGGCGGCATTTCCGGTTCCTCCTGGTGGCGGATGAGCGTGAGGAGATAGCTCTTCTCCGGGTTTTCAAGATTAATGGCGTCGTCGGTCTCGCCGCCTTCGAGGAGGAGTTCGCGGGAAGAAAGATCGAAGCCGGAGCGGGTTTTTTCATCGCCGTGGCACTTCAGGCAGTTTTCGATCAGGGCGGGGCGGATGGTCTTTTGAAAGAGAGCCGTGCCTGCTTTCATGCGCCCCGCGTGGTCGGCCGGGAGGGGGTCTCCGAAAGATGAAGAAGCAAGGAAGATGAAGGCGAGTCCGTGAACCAGTTTCGGCATATCCCCGACACTCTCTCACACCGCGGGGGGGCTTGCACAGTCTGAAACCCGGGAGTGTTTTTTTTCGAAAGGCGCAGGAATAGATGGCGTTCTACGTCTTTGCTACGGTAGGAATCAGGGCACAAGATGATGGAAATAATTCATGGAGCAGAGTGTCAGGTGGCCGAGGTCGATGGCGTGAGGTTGGTTGTGACCAAATTGGGAGGGCATTTGACGGCTGACTTTCGTTTGGGAGAGCGGGTGGTTTCTCCGTATGCCTTGGCACCGTGGAAGCAGGATGAGGTGGGTTTGGAGCTGCCGGTGCTTCTGACCCATTTGCGGGGTGACTTTCTGTGTTTGCCGTTTGGGCCGCAGGACGATGGTCCTCCTCATGGTGAAACTGCGAATGGGGAATGGCAGTCGGAGGAAGGCGAAACCCAAGGGGTTCAGCTTGTGATGAGAACAGGCGACACGAAGGCGTCGGTGAGGAAGAAGGTCTCACTCCGTGAAGGTCACCGGGCTTTGTATATTGAGCATGAGATCAGCGAATTGGTGGGGGAGTGGAGTTATGGAAGTCATCCGATTTTGGATTTTTCCACGGTGAAGGAAGGTCGGGTTTCGGTTTCTCCTTTTCGCTGGGCAAGTGTGAATCCGGGAGTCTTTTCCGATCCGATGAATCGCGAGTATCAGTCCCTGGAGCCCGGGGCAAAGTTCGATGATCTCCGCGAAGTGCCATTGATGAACGGCGGGACGACCGATCTGACGACATACCCGGCAAGGCAGGGATATGATGATCTGGTGATGATGGTCAGTGAGGAGAGCGATGCCCCCTTTGCGTGGACGGCATGTGTGATGGACGGCTACGTCTGGTTTTCGCTCAAGAATGTCGCTGACTTTCCCGCAACCTTATTTTGGATTTCAAATGGTGGCCGTCATGGCGAACCATGGGCGGGGAATCATCAACGACGTCTGGGACTGGAAGAGGTTTGTTCCTACTTTGCCGGGAATGTCACGGAGTCGCGGAAAAACCCACTTGCCGGAGAAGGAATTCCAACCGTGAGAGAGTTTGATGGGTCTCCTGTGTCGCTCAGGTTGATTCAAGGCGTGGCCGGGGTGTCGGAGGATTTTGATTTGGTGAAAGAGATCGTGCCGGATGGTGAGGGCAGGGTGACCTTAAGGTCCGAGAGCGGAGTCGAAATCACGGTGACGCTGGACTGGGGATTTTTGCTGAATTCACCGGAAGCCTCTTGATCTCCCTCCTCTTCGGCCGATGAATTCGTGCTGGAATCAGCCGCAAAGCTTTCTTTTCATAAGTGCTGCTCAAGCAATCACATCGTGAATCACTTTCCCGTGCACATCGGTCAGTCGGAAATCTCTTCCGGCGTAGCGGTAGGTCAGGCGTTCGTGATCGAGGCCCAACAGGTGCAACATGGTCGCGTGTAAATCATGAACGCTGACGGGATTCTCCACTGCTTTGAATCCGAACTCGTCGGTCGCTCCGTAGGTGGTTCCGCCTTTGATGCCGCCGCCTGCCATCCAGACGCTGAATCCGTAGTGATTGTGATCACGGCCGAGTTTTGATTTTCCGCCGGCGAGTTCGACTGTCGGGGTCCGACCAAACTCGCCTCCCCATAAAACCAGGGTGTCCTCCAACATGCCGCGTTGCTTCAGGTCGGTCAGAAGTGCGGCGATGGGTTGGTCAATTTCGGCGGATCGCGCCCGGTGGGTCGCCTCAATGTTTTCGTGATTATCCCATGGTTGGCCCTTTCCGTGCCACAGTTGAACATAACGAACGCCACGCTCAACGAGCCGCCGGGCGATGAGGGTTTGGCGTCCGTGAACTCCACCGCCGTAGGAATCACGGATGTGCTGGGGTTCCTTGGAAATATCGAAGGCATCGCTGGCTTCCATTTGCATTCGGTAAGCCAATTCGTAGGACTGAATCCGCGCGTTGAGCCTGTCATCGAGGCGGGTGGCTTCGTGTCGGGTGTTCCATTTCGCCAAAAGATTGAGTTGCCGTCGCTGATCGGTTTCACTCAGCTGCGGATGATCGATGTTCTCGATGAGCTTGCTGATCTCCTCTTCCCGTGAATCGATGTAAGTCCCTTGATACGCCCCCGGCAGGAAAGCAGACTGCCAGTTTTCGCTGCCTTTGATCGGGAGTCCGTCGGGACACATGGAGATGAAGCCGGGAAGATTCTCGTTGGCACTTCCGAGGCCATAGGTGGTCCATGCGCCCATGCTTGGCCGTGCCTGCACCGAGTTGCCACAGTTCATCAGCATGAGTGACGGTTCATGGTTCGGAACCTGCGCGTGCATGGATCGAATCACCGCGATCTCATCAGCGTGTTGCGCGGTTTGGGCAAAGAGTTCGCTCACTTCGAGACCGGATTCGCCGTAACGGGAAAAGCTGAAAGGGGAGGGGAAGGCTGCGCCGGTCTTGCGTTCGGTTGTGAGGGTTTCGCCCAGAGGTTTGCCGGCGTATTTTTTCAGCGCGGGTTTGTGATCAAAAGTATCAACATGGGAAGGTCCGCCGTTGAGAAAAAAATGGATCACACGTTTGGCCCGTGGAGCAAAATGAGGTTGGTGGATGACGAGTGGACTGGAGTTTTCAGCCCCTTGCAAAAGATCAGTCAAACCCAAGGCACCCAGTCCGAGCGCAGACCGCTTTAGAAGCGATCTCCGATTGATCAGTTGGGCGAAATCAGATGGTTGAGCCATGGTGCAATGTTAGCGTGGACAGGGATTGCCGGGTGACTTGTCCCTGTTGGGTTTAATCGACGAATAGAAATTCATTGGAACAAAGTAGGGTTTGGGCCAGCTGTTCCCAGGCGCTGAGCTGTTTGACGGGTTCTTCGGAAAAGTCGCCTTGGGAGTCCCACCGACTTGCGAGTTCGCCGGCCTTGGTTTCGGCTAACGACACTTTCCAAAGGTATTGATCGCTGTTGAGGAGTTTGTCGATGTCGACGACGAAATCAATGGTCTCGCCTTTCTCGACTTGGATGGGTTTGACGTTTAGGTCTTCTGATTTTTTATGGATGGTGGTGGATCGTAATTTTCCGACTCGTGAATCGATGATGAAAGCTCGAACCCCGTCACCGACACTTGCTTTATGAGTCAGTTTCGAGCGGATTTCGATCATCATCCGACGTGGTGCGGTCCATCGTCGGATGGCGGCGTGGGAGCGATCATTTCCGGGGTGCCCCCCCGTTGCCGTGAGTTGCACCCAACCAAGTTTTGTATCAGGCCATTGCGCGCCACCCCGCCAGGCGGTTCCGGTGAAATGCGGTAGCTTCGTGAAGCCGATGACGCGTTGTGTTCTTTCATCGAACTCTCCGTATCCATAGTGCCAATCCCGAGCGGTTGGCGGCGCCAAATCCTGGGGCGACGGGGGGACTGAATTGACCAACGAAAGGGACTCACTGATTTCCTGATCGCTCGGTTCGCGCTGCAGTGTTTGTTGAAACAAGAGGCGGATTTTTTCGATAGGTGTCGATTTTTTGCGATTCACGAAGTCTGCCAGTGCCCGGGCGCGATCCAGAACCAGCGGGTGATTCATGAAAAACAGAGCCTGTTGGGGGACGGTTGTTTCGGTCCTTTTTGGGATATGCAGATCGGGGTTTGCGAAATCGAAGATGCGAAGAGTTCCGGGCAGAAACTGGCGATCCACGAGCCCATACAAGGTGCGGCGTTTCGGAAAGGGGGCCTGCAATAATTTTTCCGGCTTGCCGCCCATGGAGGAGCTGAGTTCTTCGGACGTGGCGAACATGGAATCTCTGAATTCCTCGTAACTGAGTCGATGAGCGTTCATTCGCCAGAGGAAGTGATTTGATGGGTCAATTGCCACAGCATGGGAACGGTCGGCTTCTTCTTTCGGACCTTCTGATGATTGACGGAAAGTTGACGAGAGCAAGATCCAGCGATGCAGTTTTTTCAAACTCCACCCTTCGGCAATAAATTGCGAAGCCAGCCAATCGAGTAATTCAGGATGAGAAGGCGGATCTGCTCTCGTGCCAAAGTCACTGGGTGTCGTTACCAGTCCCTGACCAAAGTGATGAGCCCAGACGCGATTGACGATCACCCGGGCCGTGAGCGGGTTTGCGGGATCGATGATCGCCTTTGCTAATTCCAGCCGCCCGCTACCGGGTTGAAATGGTTTTCTGTCTTCGCCGGACAGAAGAGACAAAAAACGGCGGGGAGCGTCTTCACCCTGATTGCGCGGATTACCCCGAACAAAGACCCGGGTATTCACCGGCGCGGGCCGGTCTACCAGCGCCACGGCGACACGGGGTGGACGCTTGGAGTCAACAATCCAGCGATCCACTGCGCCCTGGAGTTTCCAGAGCTTCGTCGTTGTTCCGCTGTCAAAAAAAGTTTCGGTGTGGACAATGGGCAGGTTGGGAACTTCGCAGGGAGCACCCGGGCCATAGAGAACACGACGCAACGATTCGGCGGCTGGATCGGGGAGCTCTGACGGTGATGGCGCATTTTTCAGGGCCGCTTTCCATTGCTCGTCGATTTTGCGAAAGATCGAGCCGTAGCGATCGATCACCTCTTGAAAAGAGCGCGGAGGTGTTTCGAATGCTTGCGCAACGATTGGATGAATTTCCCCCAAATTCACTTTTGTCGCTTCCGTTGAAAATGAATTCTTAGGGAGTTGGGAATAATTAACCCACGGAATAAAGATCGGATCCTTTCTGTTTTTCGCCTGATTCAAATAGGCAGCCCACTGGCGGACGAATGCCGGCAAGGTGTCGTTGTTTGAAAAAATCTGATCAAAGCCCTGGGACGGATATTTCTCGAGTTCGGTCTGCGCATGAAGGTAATCTGTGATGCGATTTCTGATCCGATCAGACGTCTCTTGGTGACTTTTGGCCGTCTGTTCGCGCAGGGCATTCTGTCTTTTCTTTAATTCCACCCAAAAGGGTTCATCCGCGGCGGACGAGTCATCCAACACGACATGCTTCTCGGAGGAACTCGCAAAAACGCTGTAGAGGGAATAGTAGTCCTGCGTGGGAATGGGATCATACATGTGATCATGACATCGGGCACAGGCCACTGTCAGTCCCATCGTTCCCCGGGTGAGAACATCGATGCGGTCGTCAATTATTTCGTGAGTGACTCCCAGAAATCGTCTGCCGAGAGTGAGGAGGCCCATCGCTGCGAGGTCTTCTTTTTTGCTTCCTTCCGCCTGATCTGCCGCGATCTGCAGGAGCAGGAATTGATCGTAGGGCAGATCTTTATTGAGAGCCTGGACGATCCAATCCCGATAAGTCCATGCGTGGGTCCAGAATCTTTCCTCCCGGGCATAAACGTAACCCTTCGTATCCGAGTAGCGTGCCACATCCAGCCAATGGCGGGCCCATTGTTCGCCGTAATGTTCTGAATCGAGAAGACGATCCACGAGTTGCTCGTAGGCTTCAGGATGCTCATCATTCATAAACCGGGTCACGTCCTCGGGAGATGGCGGAAGTCCGGTCAGCGTGAACGAAACGCGGCGGATCAGCGTTCGACGATCTGCTTCCGGCGAGGGTTGGAGTTTCTTCTGTTCCAGTTTTTTTGCGATAAAAGCGTCGACCGGAGTTGCCACCCGGTCCGCCCCTTTTGGAGTTGGGATTTTTGGTAAGGCAACGTCCTGGAAGGCCCAGTGTTTTTTTCCGGCCGGGGAAATTGGACCTGAATCTTTCGGCCAACCCAGCCCCGTGGTAATCCAATGAGCCAAATTAGCGGCTTCTCCGGATTTCAAACGGCAGGGAGCAGGAGCAGAGAGTTCACCAGTGACCGTTTGGATCAGCCGACTCTTTTCCGGGGCGTTCCCCTTGACGATGACGGGACCTTTGTCACTGCCGGCAAGAATTGCTTCCCGGGAATCAAGCCGCAGCCCGGCTTCACTTTTATCGGCTCCGTGACAGGAAATGCATCTGGAAATAAGGAGAGGCCGAACATTATTTTCAAAAAACCGGAGATCGGCCTCAGAAGGAGCTGCCTGGGATAGCAAAGGAAAAAATATCCCAAGTGATAGAGCGGACGCAAGGACGTGGCATTTTTTCCACAATGAAGAAGCGGAGCCGGGCGACCAAGGAAGCGTCGCGGCGGAATGTCTTTCCAGACGCATAAAGCATTGACGTTGATTTTCGGGGTGGCGACAAGAAATAAAGAATACGCGATCAGTGAATGACACGAGGCTAACTCTTTCACGATTATGAAACTGGCGTCCCGCGCCCCGTTTCATCGATGTCCTTCCCCGGGCAGGTCCGGGAGGGTGGCTGGAATTTGCTTTCTGGGCGGGGAGGTTTTGGGGCGTCGTTGAAGGGATCGGAGAGGGGGTGATTGAAAGGCAGGCGTCACAGGTCTCGTTCTACTTGTATGGCTCAATTACAGACGAACCGCCGTCAATTCATCAAGAAGTCCGGCCTCCTTGCGGGCGGAACATTCGGAATGCCTGCTTTTGTGAGCGGGCAGAATTTGAACTCCAGGATTCAGGTGGCCTGCATCGGAGTGGGAGGCAAAGGCAGGAGCGATACAATGAATGCCGCCAAGTGTGGTGGCGAGATTGTTGGGTTGTGTGACATTGATGGAGGAAGACTTGATGAGATGGCGAAGCGGTATTCCAAGGCGGCCAAATTCTCCGATTTTCGCGAGATGTTGACCAAGATTGGCGACAAGGTAGATGCGGTAACCATTTCTACTCCAGATCACCTCCACGGGGTGGCCGGCATCATGGCGATGCAGATGGGTAAGAATGTTTATTGCCAGAAGCCTTTGACCCAAACGGTCTGGGAATCACGCATGATGCGAAACTTGTCTCGCGATAAAAAGTTAGCCACCCAGATGGGGAACCAAGGCAGTGCTGGAAGTGGTTTGCGTCGTTCGGTTGAGCTCGTGCAAGCTGGTGTGATTGGGAATCCTAAAGAGCTCCACGTGTGGACGAATCGTCCGGTATGGCCACAAGGCCTGGAGCGTCCGGCAGGCGCAGATCCGATCCCGGATAATTTGAATTGGGACTGCTTTATCGGGCCGGCACAAATGCGTCCCTACAAAAAAGATGTTTACCATGCGTTCAAGTGGCGGGGATGGAGTGACTTTGGAACCGGCGCTTTGGGTGACATGGCTTGTCACACCGTGAATATGCCTTTTCGTGCGTTGAAGTTAGGTTATCCAACCAAGATCGAATGCGAGATGGCTTCCCGGATCTATGATGAGACTTATCCCCTAACTTCGAGAGTCCGGTTTGAATTTCCGGAACGCGAAGGGCTGCCACCACTGAAGTTTTGGTGGTACGACGGGAATCCCCGTCAAAGCTTTGATCCTGTTCGCCCCAAAACTGAGATTGTCTCCGAAGTGATCGCCCTTCGAGGAGGCAAGCTCCCCGGTAGTGGAGCTGTCATCATTGGGGATAAGGGGAAGTTGTTTTCCCAAGATGATATGGGCGGTAACCCTTACGTGATGTTGAATGGCGAAAAAGGATACCGTGACGCTGGTCAGCACGAAGCTTGTCAGGCAATCCCGGAAACGGTTCCCCGCTCGCCAGGGCACGTTGAGGAGTGGTTCGAAATGATGAAGGGTGGTTCTCCGGCCTATTCAAACTTTGAGATCGCAGCTTATTTGAACGAAGTGATTTTATTGGGATGCATTGCCCAACAAGTGGGAGAGGGATACCCTATTGATTGGGATGGCCCCAACATGAGATCGACTAATAATGATCGCGCCAACCGATTTGTGAAGAGGAACTACCGCGAGGGTTGGGCTCCTCGAATTTAAGTTTCAGTCTCCTTTTATTTACTGCAGGAATTTGCTTTTGGCGGGAGGGCCTTGTGGTCGCCGGTTTGGACGGGGCCGGACCGCACTGCGAGGATGTTTTTTGCCAGCGATTTTTTCGTTTTCATTGTCGTCGGCCTGCCAGGAAGGGTCGGGATCCATTTCTTGATGGCCGGCCAAGATGTCTTG
>ERZ887942.163-NODE-163-length-54438-cov-54.226670_pt1 | contig 54438 bp, 41 predicted proteins | sample MGYA00521099_ERZ887942 | MGnify/ENA primary metagenome ERZ887942 (study PRJEB32303, sample SAMEA104408605) | aquatic metagenome | biome: Brackish water; feature: Pelagic; material: water | place: Baltic Sea | collected 2014-06-07T06:48:00 | depth 16,251 m ... | reverse complement strand
AGCTACCGTTGTCTCGCTGCGTGTGAAACGAAAATTCGTCGGTCTGCTGGTTTCGGCCGTTGCCCTGATACATCACGCGATAAAAGTAGCGAGTGTTCCTCGCGAGCGAATCGATCACAAAGTCGAATGGTTCACCGGCGGCAAGACTTTGAACGGCCGTTTTGCTAGACAGCCTTCCTGCCTGATCGCCATAGGCCACATATGCTTTCACATCGCTGTGAAACAGTACGCGAACGGTCCCGCTGTTGTCCGTGAGTCGCCCCACGATGATATTGAACGGATGGTCGGGAACATTGTTGGCTGGCGGCGGCTGCGTGTAACCGCCCAATCTGCTGCCAGCGCGGCTGCTACCTCCACCACGTCCGTCACTCGAATTCGAATTGCTTGACGCTTCATTGAGCGAAACCACACCGTCGCCGTCCGTATCCAGTTTGCGGATCGATGCGGCAGCAGATTTGAGTTCCGTCGAATTGACCGAGCCATCTCCATCTGCGTCGATCGCTGTAACGATCGGGTCGACCTGGCCCTGCTGAGCAAGCGCCGCGGATGGCGACACGCTCCAAAAAGCGGCAATCGCTGCTGTAGCTATTATCAATTGATGGCTCATCGTTATTCATTCTCGTATCGAATGCGTTTTCCGGGTTCGTGATGCGTGTCGTGCGAGAAGAAATCTGAAGCCAGTTCGGATTGGTCCACCAACTCCAGCATCACGCTCTTCGGGCCACCTCGGCCTCGCGGAAGACCATCAAGCAGCATCTTGTGAACCGTTCCATCTTCAGCGTCAAACCAGACGTCAACCTGTTTGGGACCGCGAACGTCGCTTGATTTGCGAATACAGGTGAGCCGCGAAAGCAACGTGCCGTCGGCACCCGTTTCCTGCTCATCTGCAAGTTCAACGTCAAACCCGATTTTCAACTGTGACAGGTTGGCGTGAATATTCAGGAACGGCATATCCTGCTGATTGCCCGGCATTCCACCGCGGAAGCGATTCAAATCCGTGGAGACATGCACTGGTCCGTTTTCGCGGAACGACCAACTGACCTGACCGTCGCAACCAGAGGTTCTTGTCTCGCCCGTCTTCAGCAACACGGTCATCACGTATTCATCAGCACCACGTACATGAATCGTCGCCCCGTCGATTTGCTCGGGTGCCTCGCGATCCCACGCCTCCTGCGAGAGATTTCGCGGACGCTTATCACGCGGATACTCTTGGGCGAGGCGAACTTTATAGGTGCGGTCAAACGGCTTAGCCGCTGCTTCCACCACCTTCTCAAGCGAAGCCATTGCCGCCGACACACTTTGGTGCGGGCCAAACACAACGAACATCACCATCACAGCGGCCGCGATCGTCAAAGCCGACGTCAAAATCGCAAACCTGCGTCGACTATGCGGCACACTCTTTGGCGCAACATTCACAGAATCCGCCGCAAATTCTGCATCGATCCGCTGCATCACTGCGTGGATGCGCTCGGCCTCTGAATCGTCGTCGCGGCTGCCGATATCTGCCAGCATGCCATGAATCAGCAGCGACTGGGCAACAGTCTCACTCGCTTCGCTTATAGGCACATCGCGATTGCCTTCAGGATTTTCATCCGCATCATCCAGCCAGTCCGAAAGTAAATCGTCGATCCGATCGTTCATGATGTCGCCTCTGACGCCGCCAAAACGCCCTTCGTCTTCAAACACTCGGCCAACATCGCGCGACCACGCTGAAGCCGCTTTTTGCACGCTTCCAGCGACAACTCGAATCGCTCAGCCACTTCCGCAGCGGACAGACCATCAAAGTACCTGCCACCGATCACCAACTTCTGCCGCTCGGGCAACGCATCGATGCACACACGAAGAGCAGCCACCTTGTCGTCCCACGTGTCACCCGCCAACAGGTTGATGTTCTCAAAGTGCCGGTCCACCACCTGCAGCACCGCCTCATGTAGCAGCACTGGAGCCGTTTTCTGTTTCCGGTAGTGAGCCAGCACCAATCGCGAAGCGATTCCTCGAAGCCACGGCCCAAACGGCCGATCCAGATCGCATTCATCCAGCCGCCGCCATGCGACGACCATTGCTTCCTGAAACAGATCGTCTACTGCAGCCTCGTCACGGACCAAGCTACGCAGGTACACCATCAGCATCCGCGAATTTTCGCGGGCCAGAATCTCAAATGCTGTTCGTGCTTTCGTATCCAAGACAATGTCCAACCAGGGTTTGCCGATTTTGCCGACACCTCTACTGTCGCAAATGGGCCATTTAGGGACAAAAATTTTGGAAAGAATATAGGTCGTTGATAGAAAGCGTGAGAAAACGCTGAAAAATGTGAACGTTTGAATCGAGGCTGAAACCGTACACACCACACGTAGTTGGGTCGCACTCCTCGATTGAGTGATTGAGTCTACGCGGTCTCTCGGACGCCATTGTCGTTCTTCAACCGGTTCAGGACTTGCGTGACGCGAGCCCGGCTGACGCCCAAATGGCGAGCGAGAGCGGCGCGGCTTTCAAATTTGCCGGAGTCCAGCAGCGACTGGTAATAGCGAGCCAGTCTCATCCGATCACGACGCGGTTTTTGGGGCGACTTTGGCGGCTTCGGAATGGCGGAAACCGGGTTCCAAGGGTAGAAAACGATTTCACGCGTTTGACGTAACTTGTTGGTACCAAAGGCACCTAGCTCGACGAATCCGTGGTGTGTATAGTGACCGCCTCGGGGAGGTACCCGTTTCGCTGAAGCCCGTTATTGATGGTGAATCCCCAACACTTGGCGGACCGATTTCTACTGCGAACACCATTCCGGCAATGCGAAGCTGCCGAGATGGTTCGGTGTCCGCGACGATCGCTACATCTACGCCAACTACTACAAGATGGGGTGGAGCTGCTTTACGAACGCGAAGTCGCCCCGGCTGAGTTTGTCAATGTGGCTGAAGACCCAAAGTATAGCGACACCCTGAAAGGACTCTGCGAAAAAGCATTGAAATACAAAGATGAGTATTCGCGAGAGTAAGCCCTTCACTGATCTTTAACCGGCCCGCGCTTCACTTACGTCAACAGACGACAAATTCCACGCAAAAGAGAATCTGTAAAATGAATAGAAACTTCCTGGCAACGGCTTTCATTGCATTGATCTCACTACCGATTGCATCCGCTGATGATTTTTAAACGCTGTTCAACGGCAATGACCTGTCCGGCTGGAAAGGGCTTGATAATTTGGGGAGCGTTGTGGACGGCTCCATCGTCGGAGAGAACGACTCGCGAACGGAAGATCGACGCCAACACATTTCTGATCTGGCAGGGTGGCGATGTCGCCGACTTTGAATTCACGGCGAAGGTTCGATTCAAGGAGAATAATTCAGGCGTGCAGTGCCGCAGCCAATTTATCGACGAGCCTAATTTTGCGTTGATGGGCTACCAGATGGATCTGCACCCGAGCGCAAAATTCTTCGGCATGTTGTACGGCGAAAAGTACGAAAGACGAGGCAAGATTATGACGCGTGGGCGGAAGGTTGAGATTGACACGAACGCTGCTGTAAAGCAAACCGACAATGTCGGTAGCAATGAAGAACTGACAGACTGGAAGTGGAACGACATCCGCATCATCGCGGTTGGGGATCGATTGATTCATCAAGTTGGCGGTGTCACCACCATTGATGTCACCGATCAACGCCTGCGACCGGCGTTAATAATGGCGTCTTGCAGTGAAAATCGAATGGTTGACAACAATTCCGGACAAAGCGACAAGATGCATTGCCTGTCGCAGTCGATCAGAAAGATGCCGTGAATGAGCTGTTGTAGACGCCTATTGCAAGCAACCTGAGTTTTCGAAGCTGACATGAGGAGGCGACGTGAGTCTCTGGTTATTTCTACAAAAAAAACGGGCGAAGTGCGGTTGACGTTTGTTATCATCGATGCCGCTGTGCTGCGGATCGCGCGATTGTCGCACGAGGATCAGCACAGCGGTTACTCAGTGATTCAGGATAGCAATGATCGGTTCTCGAAAATCAATGGACTGCCCCTCTGCGGTCAGGCACGATTCGGCCAGCCAAGTGGCCTATGAGAAACGTGGTCGAACGAAAGTTGCGGCGCTGCGGCCGTTGATGGTTTTCATTGTCAGCGTTGCGATGTCGGGAAACAGCTTTGGGCAGGAAACTTCAGGACAGCAAAATGCCGCGATGAATCTTGCCGCACATGTGCAATCGATCGTCTCCAGTCGCTGCATGGATTGTCACAACGAAAGTTCAGCAGAAGCGGAAGTTCGCTTTGACAATTTCACGACACTGAAGCTCGACGCTAAACTGGAACTACTGAATCGTGCTCAGGACCAAATCTTCTTTGGGCTGATGCCACCCATGGATGCTGACCAGCCAACCACTGAAGAACGCGAAACGCTGGCCGGTTGGTTGCGAAGTGAACTGCGGACTCATAACGCGTCAAAGCTGGACGAAAAGTTGCGAGAGCCAGCGTATGGAAACTACGTCGACCACGAGAAGCTGTTCGATGGTTCAATCACCGACAAGGCCTTCACGCCCGCTCGACGGTGGTTGGTGAGTCCTCAGATATTTCACGAACGAGTCAACGCGGTGTTCAAGCTGATCGGTAACGCTCGACAACGCAGCTTCTACGGTGTGACCAATCCCATCGTCCTGCCCGACCAATCGGGCGTTCGATATTACGACACCGCAACTCTGGACGGTGGCCATCTGTTGGTGATGTTGAACAACGCCGAATGGATTTCTGAGAAACAGATTTTTGGTGCCGTTCATCACGGCAAGGATGGGCGAAAACTGGAATTCCCCAACGCGAAGGATCGCTGGTATCCCACGGAATCGTCGGAAGCATTTATCAGCATCGTACGCAAGCCAACGCCGCCGACTTACGACGAAATGATTGCCGCCATTCACGCTCAATTCGACTGCGTGCTGCAACGCGATGCGACCGAAGCGGAATTGAATCAGTACCTGCCGCTGTTGCAATCATCCATTGAACTGGGCGGCAATGTCGAAGGCCTGCGACAGATGCTGGTTAGCGTGCTGCTGAAGTCGGAGTTCCTGTATCGCCTGGAATTTGGTGCGGGCGATGCCGATGAATTCGGCCGACGCAAACTGTCGCCTCGCGAAGCCGCCTACGCCATCGCGTATGCCATCGACGATCGCGTGCCGGATGAACAACTGATAAAAGCCGCCAGCCAGGGCCGACTGCTTTCGCAAGAAGACTTCCGTCGTGAAGTCAATCGGCTGCTGGATGACAAACGCACGTTCTACGGCGAAGGCGATTCGTCGCTGAACGGTATTCACATTCGTTCGCATTCCGTGACTCACCCGAAGATCAACCGCTTCTTTCGCGAATTCTTCGGTTACCCCAACAGCATCAAGCTGTTCAAAGATGTGGCTCGCAGCGGCGGCTTTTACGACAACGCGGGGCGAGATTACAGCGGCACGGCAGGATCGGTGACCAACGAAGCCGATCGAGTTGTCGATCGCATTCTGACCGAAGACACGGACGTTTTCGCCCGGTTGCTAACCACCGATGAATTTTTCGTCCTGCATACCAAAAGCAACGAAGAAGGCCAGAAGATCGTCGCCGACTGGCGGCGAGCGTATGAAGGACTCAAAGATACGGATTGGAAGAACAAAACCGAACAGGCTTTGCTGGACAACTTTGAAGAACGCAAGGAATTGTTCGCGATCATTCGCATCACGGATCTTCGTGAAGACCGCCGCAAGAACAATATCCGAGACTTCGAACGGTTCATGTCGTTCTTCGAACACACGTTTGGCAAAGGAATCACGCCGGTTACCTTTCCATGGTTTTTTCATGGCGGCCAAAAGTTTCGTCATTCCGAAATCTACAGTCTGCCGCCGGTTCCCGGCGCCGGGCCGCTGGACTATCAGGGCCGCTGGTCCCGCGGCAAATACGAAGACGTCGAAACGTGGGACTATCCGGTGGTGCAGCCGTTCAAAATCGAAAACCGCAAAGGCATTCTGACTCACCCGGCCTGGTTGTTGGCTCATGCTCAGAACACAGAAACCGATCCCGTTCGCCGCGGCCGCTGGATTCGCGAAAAGTTGCTGGCTGGCCGAGTCCCCGACGTGCCGATCACGGTGGACGCGCAAATTCCGGAAGATCACCATCGGACTCTGCGAGAACGTCTGGATTCTGTCACCGGCAAGCAGGAATGCTGGAAGTGTCATCAGCAGATGAATCCGCTGGGGCTGACATTCGAAATCTTCGACGACTTCGGCCGCTTTCGCACCGACGAAAGTCTGGAACATCCAGACAACCTGATCCAGCAAGGCAACGGCAAAACGTCGGCCGATGTTTACAAGACAAAGCCTGTCAACGCGACAGGATCACTATCCGGCACGGGCGACTCAGCGCTGGATGGCGACGTGGCAGATGCGTTTGAATTGATTGATCGATTGGCGAAGTCCGATCGAGTCCGTCAGTCGATCATTCGCCACGCCTTCCGCTACTTCATGGGCCGCAACGAAATGTTGTCGGATTCGCAGACTCTGATCGATGCCGATCAAGCATACGTAGAAAGCGGTGGAAGTTTTCGAGCTGTCGTTGTATCGTTGCTGACTTCGGATTCTTTTCGGTATCGCAAGGATGTAAGTTCAGCGGTTGAGTAAGCCGTTGGTGATTGGAAGGTCTTATGAAACGGCACGTTTAGCTTACGGTTTTTTTGGCCAAAGGCCCATCAATTTTCCTAGCCCAGCCCATCGGGCTGGGTTTTCGAACAATCGAAGTGAAGGGCCAAAGGTCCGACCGTTTGTTAACTGTGACGCTTGTATTAAAGCAAACTGCAGGGCCGTTGGCCCGGCGATTCACGTACTTAATGAGTACCCAGCCCCGTGGGCTGGGCTAGGCAAATAACCGGGGCGTTGCCCCTGAATCACGGTCCAAACTTTCAAAACGCAGAATGCAAACCACCATGAATACTCGCCGAGAATTTTTATCGCAATCCCTTGCCGGCATTGGGGCGTTGAGTCTGGCGTCGCAGTCTGTGTTCGCTGACACCATTGCCAGCAAGCCGCCGATGCGGTTTATCTTTATGCATAAAGGCAACGGATTGCTGCCTGAATCTCTGGTGCCGCCCACATTTAACAAGCAGCAACTGGAAGCCGAGAAACGCAAAGACGCGTTCGTCGCTGATCTGGACGATCACGATCTGCCGGAATGGATGAGTCCTCTGGCCGCACACAAACAGAATATGACCATCCTGCAGGGACTGTCGGGCAAGATGTGCACCACCGGGCATCATACGTGGTGTTCGTCGCTGGGAGCGTACAAGGCCAACGAACGTTTGAGCTCCATCAAATGGGCGACGGTGGATTTTGAACTGGCGGACTTGTTTCCATCGCCGTTTTATCACATCGAACTGGCCTGCTTTCCCAGCGAAGGCGGTAATTCGCGCGGCAACATCGACGGTATCGAAAAAGGCTTTTCCGCTCGTGGACCTCAGCAGCCAAACTATGCGTTTGGTTCGCCAAAGATTGCGATGCAGGAACTGTTCAAGTCTGTTTCCGCCGATCAGGATGCTCGCACACGTTACGAACTGGAACGCAAGGTCCTGCAGTTTCTATCCAACGACGAATCTTCGCTGGCCGGTCCGCTGCACGGTATCGAACAACGCAAGGTCGCCAACTACGCCGACGCGCTGAACGACATTCGGCAGCGGAATGGTCGCGTCGAAGCGATGGGCGACATCATTCGCAAACACATCCCGCAACTTGACGCAAAATATCTGGCCGACAAGTTGTCCACCGTCGACCGGCAATCGGGATTGGTCGAAGTGCTGCTGTCGACGCTGATATCGGGAATGACCAACGTGGTCGCCTTCACCGCCGACGAACTCGGCACACGCTACACGGGCCTGCCCGGTATCGAAGGCGAAAGCGTCAACCTGCACGACGTTGGCCACGGCAAATCAATCGGCGGCGTGGAAGCACTCGACATTCGCGACAAGGTGCGAAACCAGCACATGACACTCATCGACCGCATTGCGACTCGTCTAAAAAGCGTTCCTGAAGCGGGTGGCACCATGTTCGACAACACAATGCTGTTCTATCTGCCCAATAACGGCGAAACGCATCACAGCAAAGGCAGCGAATGGCCCTTCGTGGTGCTCGCCGGTAAAAATGCGAAGCTCGACATCAGTCGACGCTACATCCGCCTGCCCGGCTACGACCAGCAAGGCCACAAAACACTCGGCAACTTCTACACGACCATCCTGAACGCCTACGGCAACCCCATCGACCACTACGGCGCAATGGACGTTGCGTTAAGCATCGATCAAAAAGGCCCGATTGTGCACTTTCTGTGATAGTTGGCGCTGAGCTGGGAAAGGTTCGATTCCAAAACGAGGGCGACAATGGCGAATTCATGGTCTCAATTCATCGGTTGCGTGTTGTTGACGACTTTGTATTTCAACACCACAGCACTCGCTGAGGACAACAGCGATATCCCAATCATTGACACGCACGTCCATTTGTGGGACCTGAATCGTCCTGAAGGTATTTACTGGATTCCAAAGGACAACAACACGCTTTATCGTTCAATGTTGCCGCAGGTTCATGAACCAATTGCGTTGGCAAATCAAGTAAAGGGAGTTGTAGTAGTCCAGGCGGGCCAGAGTCTGCCGGACAATCAATGGAACCTGGACATCACCGCCCACAACAAACAGCTGTACCGAGGTGTTGTTGGAAACCTATCCGAAGTGGTTGGCACGGAAAACTTCTCTCCGCTGTTTCAGCATCTTTGCAAAGATGAACGCTATGTCGGATTTCGTCTGTCGGGCCGTCATCAGAATGAACTGTCAGATGCCTTCTTTCGTGACCTGAAAATTAGCGCCGATCAAGGTAAAACTGTTGATATCCTGCTCGGCAAGTATTCATTGGAAGACGTTGCCACTATTGCTGAACGCGTACCCTCGCTGCGGATCATCATTGATCATTTCGGCGGCGTTCAACTGGATGGGCAGCCACTGAACGCTGACTGGATTCAACAGTTCAAGGCTGTCGGAAAATACCCCAACGTATACTGCAAAGTATCCGCCCTTTATGGCCGGTTTAAACAGCAGCCTGCCCCCGCAGACATTGAACCATATCAAGAGATCATGAACCTGGCGCTGGACTGCTTTAGCGAAGACCGACTGGTATTTGGCAGCGACTGGCCCGTATCCAGAACCACCGGCGACTATGCATCTGTAATCCGACTCACCCGAAACTGGGCTGACGGCAAAGGTCGCGACCTTGTCGAAAAACTGTTCTACCGCAACGCGATGAAATTCTATGGAGTACAGCTTCCATAGATCCTGTAACCCGGTATCCGCTACCATAACGCAGGCTTTCAGCTTGTGACTTGAAGACCACCAGCCGGCCACTCCCGCCTCAGCAAAGACGAATGAGAATTCTATGAAACCCGTCACCCGCCCAATTCGCTTGTCATTTTGTCCACCGACAAGTCAGGTTTTCACCATCACCATTCTGGCGTTTCTGTTGCTTGCCAATGCAGATATTGCCGTTGCACAGAATCAACAAATGCCGCGAGAAGACGTGGTTGAATTTCCGGCGATCGGTGAAGGCTTGTGTGTCAGCAATGCGTTTCAGTCAAACATGGTGCTGCAGCGAGACAAGCCGATTGTGGTTTGGGGATGGGCGGACGCAGGTGAAGAGGTTGTTGTGTCAATTGCTGGTCACGAACAAACGGCGACCGCGGCTGATGACCGAACCTGGAAGGCAACTCTGCCTGCACTGGCCGTCAATTCGACGCCGCAGACGATGACAGTCAAGAATGCCAGGACGACGCTGACCCTGGACAACATTCTGATCGGTGATGTCTGGGTGCTGGGCGGTCAGAGCAACATGGAATTTCCGCTGGACCGCATTGAAAACGGTGAACTGGAAATCGTTTCCGCAAATTTTCCCAACATCCGAATCCTGACCGTTCCCGCGATGAACGGGCCCGAAAAAAAGCCAGGGTTTGCTCGACTGCACGAATGGAGCGGCTGGTTTGGGCAGCATTACCGCAAAGGCGACTGGGACGAATGTTCGCCCGAAATCGTCCGCGAATTGTCAGCCATCGGTTACGTGTTTGCTCGACGAATTCACATGGCATCGCAGGTGCCGATTGGCGTGATCGACGCTTCACGAGGCGGCACCACTGTCGAAACCTGGACGCCGGACGAAGTGCTTCGAAAAATCGATTCGCCACAAGTGAAGACTCTGCTGCAGGAATGGGATGAAAAAGTCGCCGCCTGGGATGCTCAGGCGGATCTTGATCAGCGAGTCGCCAGCTATCGTCAAAAGGTGGAACGGTTCCAAAAAGAGGGCCGTGAAATGCCGGCCAACGAAACCGAACCAACCGACCTGCGTCCCGGCCCACCGGTGGATCAAAATCGCCCCGGCAACTGCTACGCCAGTATGATTGGGCCACTGGAAGGGCTGCAGATCAAAGGCGCTATCTTTCATCAGGGCTACAACAATTGCTTCAATGGAACTGAAGGGACCATCATGTATCGCCACGTGTTTCCGCAGATGGTTGCGTCGTGGCGAGCCGCCTTTAACGATCCCAACATGCCGTTTGGCATTCTGTCGTTGTGTACCGAAGGCACCGTGCAGACGCTGGACAACTATTGCGAAATGATGGCCAATCCCGGCCCGTTCATTCGCGAAGCCCAGTACCAGACCTTTCTGGATTTGTACAAAGCTGGCGACAGGAACATTGGCTTCACCAGCACGTATGATCTGCGACGCCGCTGGTATCATCCTCAGCTGAAAATCCCGGCCGGAGAACGCATCGCGCGTTGGGCGTTGGCGACTCAGTATGGTTTCGAACGGTCCATCCGCTGGAAGCCACCCATCGTTGTTGGCATGAATGTCAAAGACGGACACATCGAATTACAACTGGACGAACCAGCCGGCGCTGTGGATGACGGCGGCCCGATTCTGGGTTTCGCAGTGGCGGGCGAAGATCGAAAGTTTCACCCAGCCACAGCCGAACATCTGGTGACCGGCAAAAACGATCGAGGTCAGCCGCAAACGGACAAGAAGGTGCTGGTGCTGAGCAGTCCGATGGTCGCCAGTCCCGTGCACTACCGCTATGCCTGGGGCCGCAGTCCGCTGGGCAATCTGCAGGCCGAACGCATGACGGACATCCCTTTTGCAACTCAACGCAGCGACGATTGGTCACTGGAAAACGTCCCACTGGGAGTGCACGAAGAAGAGCTCACTGAAAAACTGGATCGCCAGCAGCAACGGAACCTTATTGACGCACTCCGCAAACAGGACGTCGATCGAATACTGTTTGAAGCCGAAACTTTAGAGGCCGCGGTGAATAAGAACTAAGCCGGTTCAATAAATTAAGGCGGCGCAAACAAAACGCTCGATCAGTCCATAGGACGATGCGTTTTGCGGAAGTCTCGCGGTGCACAGCCGCAGCTGGCTTTGAACGCTTCGTTGAATCGGCTGAGGCTTTGGAAACCCGAATCCAGTGCAACGTTTAAGATTGCGGCATCAGTTGTGACAAGCAGCCGTTGAGCGTGGGAGATACGATGCTGGATAATGAATGCCGTCACCGTGGTGCCAAACGTCTTTTTGAACAAAGTCATCGCGTAGTTGGCGTGAATGTCTAATGCTTCGGCGATCGATTGAGACGTCAGCGGCTGTTGATAGTTCCTCGCGATATAACAGGCGATTTGATCAGCCCGCGTTAACGCGGCCATCGAGGTCGTGATAGCCCCGTCGGTCATCACGTGAGCAAAACGCAACAGCCGAGCCTGAACTTCCAAACGTGCGGCACGCTGCAGGACTCGATCGTCGGTCTTAAGGTCCTGCTCCCATCGCTGCAAGGTCATTTCGTCCCATTTGTTCTGGACAAGATCGACCATAAGCTCACCTCGCAGAATGCGATTCACGAAACTCAAATCAAGTTCCGCTTGCAGAAATTCGCTCAACGGCAGTGTCATCACAAAGTACGGAGCGTCTCCTTCAATGTCCACGATCTGATGCGGAATGGCGGCCCAGAAAATGCCGAGCCGCCCTGCCTCGATCGTCGTCCGCTGGCCGCCCAGCAGATAGGTCAGCGAACCAGCAGTGAGGAAATTCAGTTCGACTTCGTTGTGGCGATCCGGCCGGGGCATACGAGCCGGTTTCCACCGCTCGCAAGTGAAACCGTATGGAGAAAATTCCGGGCGTGATGTATCGAAGGCCTTCATCACCTTAGAATATCGTGACTATTGACGCAAAGACAGGAAGACTTACGGCGTATGGGCAATTAATCTGCTTTGAGGCTCCGATCTCGCCTCGCAGACACCGAGCCAAAACTTATTGAAGACAGACGAAGCATCGTGAACGGAAACGAAATGAAACTCCCCACAATCTTAATCACCCTGCTGACACTTGGCGGACCGATGGGCCTGCGTCCCGAAGCGACCGGCAACGAAGTCACGCCCGCCATCGTAGCCGCGTTTCCGGGTGCGGAAGGATACGGTTCGGTGACGCCTGGTGGTCGAGGCGGGCAGGTGATTGCCGTGACGAATTTGAACGCCAAAGGACCGGGCAGCCTGCAAGCGGCGTGTGATGCCAAGGGACCACGAATTGTTGTCTTCAAGGTGTCGGGAACCATCGATGGCGACGTGAAAATTAAGAATGACTTCATCACCATTGCGGGCCAGACCGCTCCTGGAGATGGAATCACCATCAAAGGCAATCTGGCCATCGACGCCAATGATGTCGTCATTCGTTATCTCAGAGTTCGGACCGATCACGACGGCGACGCGCTGGGCGGACGGTACCGAAACAACATCATCGTCGATCATGTGTCAGCCAGTTGGAGCAGCGATGAAGTGTTCTCGCTGTACCACAACGAAAATGTCACGATTCAATGGTGCATGATCACCGAAGCCTGCGCGAAGGCAGACGGCTCGCATCGTTTCGGCGGAATCTGGGGAAACCATCATGGCACCTATCACCATAACCTGATTGCACACAATGACAGTCGCAATGTGCGCTGGGCCTCGGGTTGTGGATACAACGATTATCGCAACAATGTGTTGTACAACTGGGGTTATCAAAGCTGTTATGGTGGCGAAGCACACCAGAAGGGCGATCGGCGAACACCGCCCATCGAATTTTCCGCAATCAACATGATTGCCAACTACTACAAACCTGGTCCCGCCACTCGAACCGATGTTAAGGACTGCATCGCGAGCCCTTCGTCTAGAGGCGAAGACGATTACGGCACCTGGTATGTGGCCGAAAACCATGTCGACCGTTTTCCGGAAGTCACAGTGGATAACTGGTTGGGCGTGAAAGGCGAAAACTTCAAAAAGCTGACGACGCCGTGGGAGGCAATGCCCATTCATCAGCAGTCCGCCGCAGATGCTTACCTGACTGTGCTGGAACACGCAGGCTGCTCAGTACCAAAGCGTGATTCAATCGATGTCCGCATCACTGAAGAAGTTCGCAACGGCACTGCGGCTCATGGCAACAACGGCATTATCACGACTCAGGAAGACGTCGGCGGCTGGCCGGAACAGCAATCAGCGGAAGCTTCTCTGGATTCAGACGGTGATGGCATGCCCGACGACTGGGAGAATAAATACGGCCTGAATGCGAACGCGGCCGATGACAGTTCATCCGACAAAGACGGCGACGGATACACCAACGTTGAAGAATATCTGAACGGTACGGACCCGACTGAATTCATCGACTACACCAAGCCGGAGAACAACATCAATTCGTTGGACAAGTCACATGAAAAGTAATCCGCATCACAGTCTGAGCGTTCGATTTCCGCTTCTTCTTCTCTTGTTCGCCGCAACCGCAGTCGGCCAGAACGATTCGCTGTTGGCCGCCGACAAACCACGCGTGATTGTCACCAGCGATGGCGAAATCGACGACGAATGTTCGATGGTGCGCTTCCTGCTGTACGCCAACGAATTCGACATTGAGGGAATCATCTCGTCCAGTTCGCAGTATCATGCTCATGGGCACAACTGGGCCGGAGACGATTGGGCTCAGCCGTATTTGACGGCGTATGCCAAAGTGTATCCGAATCTCGTCAAGCACGACCCGCGTTATCCAACTCCGGAGTTCCTTCAGTCTCGAACGCTGCTCGGAAACGTAAAGTCGGAAGGTGAAATGGACGAGATCACCGCAGGGTCGCAGCGGATTGTTGAAGTGTTGCTGGACAAATCGAACGATCGTCCCGTCTGGATTCAGGCGTGGGGCGGAACGAACACAATCGCGCGAGCGTTAAAGACAATCGAGCAACAACATCCCCTGCGTATGGCCGAAGTTGCAGAGAAGATTCGCTTTTATTTCATCTGGGAACAGGATGAGACTTACCAAACTTACATCCGTCCGCACTGGGGCAAGTACAACATCCCGACGGTTATCTCCGATCAGTTCATCGCCTTTTTCTATCACTGGAAAAAATATATCCCGGCGGACCAACAGACGCATCTGGTTGGTTCATGGATGAAGGCCAACATTCTGGAAGACCACGGCCCGTTGTGCTCTTTGTACAAGGCTCATGTGAATGGTGACAAGGGTTTCAGCGAAGGTGATTTTCGATCGGAAGGTGATTCGCCAGCGTTCATCTACAACATTCCAAACGGTCTGCGAAGCGATGAATCGCCGGATTGGGGCGGCTGGGGCGGGCGTTTCGTGAAGGTCCGGGAGAACACGTGGTTGGACCCGGTGCTTGAGCCCGGCTATGAATATCCCGTCGGTCGCTGGTACACGAGTACCGCGTGGGGTCGGCTACGATTGAAGAAGGAAATTCCGAACGACGCCGAACTGACTGCGTATCTCAAACCACAATGGCGCTGGATCGGCGCGCTGCAGAACGACTTCGCCGCACGAGCCGACTGGTGTGCGAAGGAATTCAACGAAGCCAATCACGCCCCCGTCGCCACGATGACGGGGCAGCTCACGCGAGACGTAAAGCCCGGCGAAACGGTGCAGCTATCCGCTTCAGCCACGGATCGGGACGAAGACCAATTAACGTTCCGCTGGTGGCAGTACAGCGAAGCAGGCTCAGCAAAAGCGACCGTCACGATTGCCGGAAGTGATTCGGCGAACAAGGCCAGCTTTGTCGTGCCAGACGAACCTGGCAAACAGATCCACATCATTCTGGAAGTCACCGACAACGGCATGCCACCGCTCACTGGCTATCAACGCGTCATCTGCCATATAAATGGAAATCTGAATGAAACATCCACGCATTTGCGTCGTCGGTTCCGCCAACATTGATCTGACATTTCGTACGCCCCGGTTTCCACAACCCGGCGAAACGTTGACTGGACATGCGCTGCATCAGGGCATGGGTGGCAAGGGCGCCAACCAGGCTGTCGCTGCGGCAAGACTTGGTGCCGATGTCACGTTCATTGCCTGTGTCGGAAACGACGCGTTCGGAAAAACGGCCCTCGACGCCTATGTGGCGGAAGGCATTCAGACATCGTTTGTTCGGCGTGCAGCAGACCAGCCAACCGGAACAGCTGCAATTTTGGTCGACAACAATGCCGAAAATTGCATTATCGTTGTCGCAGGAGCGAATGCAGGGCTTAACTCCAGGGACGTCAGGGCCGCGTCGTCCATGGTTGAACAATCCCACGTCGTTCTTTGTCAATTGGAAACACCAGTGGATGCCGCGATCGAAGCGTTCCGCCTTGCCCGCGATGCAGGCGTGCTGACAATACTAACGCCGGCGCCCGCCGAACACGTTACAGACGAACTGCTGGCTTTATGTGACGTATGTATTCCCAACAAGACGGAGATCTGTTCGTTAACCGGACAGACTGTTAACTGCGAAGCCGATGCCATTCGTGCAGCGGAACGACTTCGCGAACGTTGCGTAAAACGCGTTGCTTTGACTATGGGCAGCGACGGCGTCCTGCTTCTTGACGACTCCGGATCAACTCACATTCCGGCCATCAAGGTGGATGCAGTGGATACGACCGGTGCTGGCGACGCCTTTACCGCGGCGTTCGCAACTTCACTGGCTGATGGTATGAGCCTCACGGAATCCGCCCATCGTGCTGCAATGGTCGCTGCCATTTCCGTGACTCGTGTTGGAACTCAATCTGCCTTCCCATCTTTGAAGGAAGTCAACGAATGGATCACGCTGAATGTGCATGAATGACACGACAACAATTTTATTTTTGTTGGCGTTATATCTGAACTGCCCTGCTGAACTGCGTGGCCAATTCCGGATCGCATGCAAGGTGGCGATGTTCGTTCGAATCGGTGCGATGGTCGCAAAGTCCTTCGTCGCCGCCACGATAGCGGATTCTTCGAAAATCATGGCTTGGGGCTGAATGATTGTTGTAGCGCCATGTTGTAATCGCTGGATTACGTCGTTTTGCTTTGATGTTCCGCAATTGGGGCGTAGGGACCGGCCTCCAAAACCTCCAGAACTTCCAGAACTTTCCCCGCTTGAGCGTCCGCAAACGAAACACATGCCAGATAACCACGGGATTCGAGCTTCCCGCAAGCTGAACGAAACGCTGCTCTTAAATGCCTGCCAGCACGGCTCTGGCTTGCAGGCTACGCAAATCACAGCAGCTTCTATTCCGCCAAACGATGTTTCATTACGCAGCTATTTGCAGCACCACGTCTTACGTCCGGGATCATAACGAAATCGAACTCTTCATACAGTTTGATTGCTGGCTTGTTTTCGGGATGAACCAACAGCAACAGCCATTCGACGGGCTTCTTTTGCATGGCCGAAAAAACGTGTGCCTCATAAATCAAATGGTTCATAATCTGACGTGAGTAACGCCATTCTTTGCCTGGCGGCTGGCCCTGAAAACGCTCGTCGATCCCGAGCATCGGGATGATCGCAAGTTTTGCATAATCGCCGTCAGGCAGCGGCCATCGCCAACGAATTGGCCCCAGCGAACCGAAACCAACGATCTCGTCATCCGAGTTTCGGTAGAGCCACACGCCGGACCCTCGCTGCATCGAATCAAGCACATCCGATCCACGAATCCATTCGGTACACGCTCGGCCAACAACTGTATCTCCACACGAAAAGCTGGCAAGCTGCTGCTGGTCGGCTTCAGTGAACAGGTCGGCGCTTAGTTGATGCTTACTCACGCTGCGTTATTTCTTCCGTGATGGCAGTGGCTGGCCCTTGAGCTTCGAACGAGGTTGACTTGTATCGCGCAGTGCAACGGCTTCTGGCTCTGTCATAATACGATCGTCCTGCTGAAATTCAGCCACGGAATCCAGATACTCAGACACTTCCAGGTCCGGCCAGAGTTCACGCACATCGACAGCGAGCGCAGTTGCGATCTTATTGAGAGTCTTGCGTTGCGGGCGGCACTTGCGATTTAACATCTGAGAGATAGCTGGCTGCGTACAGTCGATACGAGCTGCGAGTTCCTTTTGAGTAATGTGCTTCGTTTTCATAAGATGTCGCAGTCGGTCTGCAAACTCAGATTCCTGCAGGTTCATCCGTCCAACCTGGTACGCCAATGCAGGAAAATTGGACGCAGCCAGTTCTTCGGACCTGGCAAGATCCATGCCGAACCGACCCTCATCGTCAGGAATCAAGTGCAGCTGATCGACGATAGTTCTTAGCGCGTGCCCCCGCTCGTCAACGGACAGACTTTCGTCTTCCGCAATTTCGAACATTTGCAGAACGTCCGCACGAATTTGGCCACTGCATTCCATCAACGCATGACAGAACTCTTCGAGTGCCCTGGGCGGCATTGAGATCAGAAAACGCAGAAAGGGAATGGCGTGGCTGATCGCTTCATTGGATGTTTCAGAAGTACTCATGTGACACCAAACGGGTTTTCCATACTGACATCTTTACGCTCAACAATAGCATTGAGGCGCGCCTGAAATATCATCTTCATTGCTTCAGTGACTGGTTCGCCCATCTTCATGATGCACAAGACCCAGATTGTTCCATCAGGTTCAAGTGGCACGAACACAACTCGAAAGCCATGCCCGAAACCGTAACCTTCTTCAACCAACACTTCCCACATTGGCACACCTGGTATCGGTCGGCATTGAACATCAAGTACCTCTGCATCACCCGAATTCCACCATTGCAGCTTCCATGCCTGCCGACGCAGTCGAGCCCGCCCGGCCAGCCTCGGGATTACTGCATGGGCATCGCGAAATGCCGAGAGACTAATTCTCACGCTCCAACGAACCGGAAGTTCAGTCTCTTGATTTTCTTCCATCGGTCACATATAACATAAACATAAGTGAATAAATCAAAGGAAGCAAGGGCTTTCCCAAATGAAGTCCAAAATAGCCGTTTTCATAGGTTTTACCAGCCGCCAGGCTGGCGAGCACATCACTCCCCCTAAGTTACCGGAAGAAGGTTCAGACGGAAGTTTGTTCTGGATTGAAGCCAGGGATCACGGGTGACGACGTATCTTGAACGGAATTGCAAGCAGATCGATCGATGGCCCGGCAGCAGCTCACGACTTCGGCAACCACAATTCAGAGCAGCGGCATTGTTTTCAGCCCCAACTTAACAGGCTGAACTGGAACAAGTTTGTCCCCACGCTCCATTGACGATTCCAGCTGCCCAGAGCATATTCAGCTAAGTGGTTCAACAAAATTTTTCACCGTCGCCCCCCGCCTGAGCCTTGCCCCCTGAAAGTACCCCAATGAAATCGCGTTTCAATTTCATGCTACTGACTCTCTACATTTGGGGGTTATTGACATTCGTGTCTCAAGCTGCAGCGCCAGCAGAGCAACCAAATATCGTGCTGATTCTCAGCGATGATCAGGCATGGACCGACTATGGGTTTATGAATCATCCAGAGATCCGGACGCCACATCTGGACCGATTGGCTGAGCGTAGCTTGGTTTTTGATCGTGGGTATGTTGCTTCGCCGTTGTGCCGACCTTCTTTGGCTTCCATGATCACGGGGCTATATCCAACTCAACATGGCGTCACCGGCAATGATGTTGAGGGTGGTAAAAATCGCGCCGAGCTTGATTTGCCGGTGCGGGAAGCGTTTCACCAGCGGCCCGGCTTTATTCGGTCCCTTACAGAAAACGGTTACCTGACGCATCAGTCGGGAAAATTCTGGGAAGGCTCATTTCAGGATGGTGGGTTCACGCACGGGATGACTCACGGCGATCCGAAACGCGGCGGGCGTCATGGCGATGCAGGTCTGAAAATCGGACGAGAGGGCATGCAGCCAGTTACCGACTTTATTGATATGGCGATCGAAAAAGAAAAACCGTTCTTTGCCTGGTACGCCCCGTTCCTGCCGCATACACCACACAATCCACCGCAGAGACTTCTGGATAAATATGCACAGCCAGGTCGAGCTGCAGATGTCGCTAAGTACTACGCCATGTGCGAATGGTTTGACGAAACGTGTGGCGAGCTGCTCGACCATCTGGATACCAAGGGAGTTTCAGACAACACACTTGTGCTCTACATCTGCGACAACGGCTGGTCCGCCACCAGCACCAACGCCGACGATCCCAATCAAAAGCTGTGGAAGGCGTTCGCTCAGCGGTCGAAAGGCTCACCATTCGAAAACGGCATACGCACCCCGATCATGGTTTCGTGGCCGAAGAAACTTAAGCCCGAGCGTTGCAAAGAGCTTGCTCATGCAATCGACCTGTTTCCCACCATTGCTGCGGCAGCAGGATTTGATCCGCCCGCGAGCCTTGCAGGCGTTAATCTGATGGACAAGGCGGCTCGTATTGATCGTCAGCGAGTGTTCGGGGTCACCCACTCGATTCACAACATGACGGTCGGCAACCCCAACGACACTCTGCAGTATCTGTGGTGCGTGGAAGGTGATTGGAAACTTCTGGTGCGTCATCACGGCAAAGACACAACGCAATACCGCAACCTGCATGTCTGGGACGAAGTGCCCGTTCGGCTCTACAACTTAACTGCAGACCCGCACGAAAAGAACAATCTGGCGCAGCAAAATCCGGAGATTGTGCAGCGGCTATCGGCAGAAATTAAAACGTGGCATCAGACCATCAGCACAGATCGATAACTTAGCTCATTTCGTTCGCTCCGGCTGAATAACCGAAGAATCAACCAGGCTGCTGAACGGGCCTGGGCGGTGCAAGCGGAATTGTTTCGACTTCGGGCCGAATTTTTTCTGCCAGGGATATGACAACAAGAAACGAATCATGGACAGCATCGATGCTTTTCGACTTTGCACCGCGTTCCAGGCGAATCGCGGGAATGGTGAAATGGTCAAAGCCTGCCGTTCCGGCAGTGCCTTTCAACCAGTGAGCCAATCCGGCCATGCCTTCAAAATCTCGAACTTCGAAACAGTCATTCATTTGCGCCAGCTTTTGAGCCAGCTCGCGACGGAAGTCGTCGATGATTTCACGATAGTCAGCGTCTTCGTATGGCAATGCAGACACCACGGGCTCTTGCAGTTCCGCAGCTCGGAAAGTTTCCGTCGGCTGTGCTTCCTGAAGATCAGCCACAACAGTTGTGGATGGATCAGGCGTTTCGCCGCCTTTTCTCGGCGACGTTACCGTCAGGTATTTGCTGAGAGCAAGAATCAGCCGTTCTTCATTGATTGGCTTGGTTAAATAGTCCGTACATCCTGCGGCAATGCACTTTTCACGGTCACCTTTCATTGCATGGGCCGTTAGTGCGATCACGGGTATCTGAAGCCCCTTGCCACGTAGTTCACGAGTTGCAGAATAGCCATCCTGAACGGGCATCTGCATGTCCATAAGGATCACGTCAAAGTTTCCATTGATTGCCAGTTCAACTCCAATCTCGCCGTTTTCCGCTTCAACCACGGTCACGTTGTGAGCGCGTAGAATCAGCTTCATCATCCGACGGTTCGTCTGCCCGTCTTCCACCAACAGGATTGAGGCATTGTCTATGCGCGGCAATGGTGAATCCGGTATTTGCTGTGGCAACATTTGAACAATGTCAGCGATGGGAGCAGTAGACCTAAGATCAAGCTGCTCAAGCTGGCCGACGGGCACAACAACCGTGAACACGCTGCCCTGCCCCGGTTCGCTGGAAACTTCCAAACGCTTCGGCAATTCGGCGGCTGATGGTCAGCCCCAGTCCGGTGCCACCAAATTCGCGCGTTGTGCTGACGTCTGCCTGAGAAAACGGCTTGAAGATTTCTTCCAGCTTCTGCTCAGGAATACCAATACCTGTATCGATAACTTCCATGCGCAACGATGGAATGGCCTCCAGATCAACCAATTCAACACTCACCCGCACACCTCCGTGGCGAGTAAACTTGATTGCATTGCCAATAAGGTTGATCAACAGTTGCCGTAGGCGCGAAGGATCTGTTTGAACGGTCGCAGGAACCGGTCCGTTCCAGGCATATTCCAGAGTCAGCCCTTTCTGCAATGCGGGAACTCGCATGACAGAAATCGCTTCTGCGACAATTTGATGCGGAGATTCTGCCACAAACTCGAGCTCCATTCGATTTGCTTCAATCTTGGACAGGTCCAGAATATCGTTGATCAGGCCCAGCAGATGTTGACCACTCTTGTGAATCGTCTGCAGATAGTCTTCACGTTCTACCGGATCAACACTTTCTCCCTGCCGTCGCAGCAAATCAGTGAAGCCCAGAATCGCATTCATTGGTGTACGAATCTCGTGGCTCATGTTTGCCAGAAACATACTTTTTGCAACGTTGGCGTTTTCTGCTTCTTCCTTGGCGGCAATCAGCTGCTCCTGAGTTTTTTCCCGCTCTTCAATTTCCTGCTGAAGCTGAGCTGTCCGTTCGACAACTCGATCTTCAAGATGGTCGTTAGCCATTCGCAGTTGATTTTTGGACTGTTCAATCTGAGCCAGCATTGCATTAAAGGCAGAATACAGTGTCGCCAACTCATCACTGCCATTGCGTCTCACTCTGACGGAATAGTCTTCCTGCTCGCGAATTTTTACAGCCACGTCTGCCAACTGGACAACCGGGCGCGACAGAAACCCTTGCACAAGCACAGAAAACAGGAAGGCAACGCCCATTGACACAGCCGACATAAGCACGGCTATTTTCAGATAATCCTGAATCTTATTATCGACGTCCTTCATGTTGGAAACAACGTACAGCGAACCGACTCGGTCACCCGCATCCGACACGGCAGTCACGTGAGACAAGTGACCTGTCGAATTCAGGCGAGTGCCATCCTGTAACGAACTGCCATCTGGCAATGGTTGATTGAAAGTCCTGGGATAGCGAGCAATCACATCCCCCTCTGCCGAATACAGCACCGCCAGCTCTACAGTTGGCTCCGCACTAAATGCAGACAAAAGATCTTCACCGGCTTCCTGCTGCATGAAGGCAATCACGGCTGAACTGTTAAAGGCCAGCATTTCCGCCTGAGCTGTAATCTGCCGGGCTTTCGCGTTGCGTAGTGTGTGCATGTCATTAAAAATGAACCCACAACAACACAGAATCACACCAACAAGGCAGGACATAGACATCATCGCAATCAGCTTGAAGCGAATGGATGAATTCGACAGCCGGTCTTTAATGTTGGTAAACATGGATTTGCACTTCACGTTTTATTTTTGCGTTACTGAATTGTCAGCACGGTCGCTCACAATTTGATTGGCCGCTTTTAACAGTTTCGCATCAAGCTTTAGTTTTTTAAGGTTTGCCTGATCCAGATTCAGATCAAAACGAACACCGCCGTCCACCAGGCGAAACACGGCTGTTCCACCACTGGTGGCAAAATCCGGAGATTCCCCCACCAGCAACACTGGGACATCCTTAAGCTGCGTTCGAATTTCAGCGACACGCTCCGAACTTACACCTTCACCAATAAACAGAATGTGACACGGGCGGCACTCCGTAACTGATGTGAACTCAGTTAGTTCAATAGGAAGTTCTGCCCTGTACGTTTATCAACCACCTTCTTGTACCTGGCCAGTTTTTGCAAAGGAGGAAGTAAGTTGGACTGACCAAACACACCAATATGGAACGCGTTTGTGGACATGCTCTCAAAGGCAGGCCACTCCACATAGCGACCAAAATTGTACAGATACACGGCTTTCACATTGTATTCAGCCGTTCGGTCAACGACGGTCACAACTTCGCCCTGTCGAGGGTTTGCGACCGTGCCGTATTGCTGAGCAAAGACCGTTGAACAAACCTCCCTACCAAACGCGCATGCGAACAGCAGGATGATCATGAAACATGATCCCCGGCATGGCACTTGAGTTGTTTGGCAAGACGAATTCATAAGTAAGATTGCAGCGAGACGGCAACGATAAAAACGAGCGATTTAAGAGAAGGTGGGAATTATTGAATCAGACAGAACAGAGGCGATGTCCATAAATTGCGCAGGCACGCACGCCTAAAATCGCACTGCGACTCCCCCCAAAACGCCCGGTGGTACTTTTGTGGATTGCGTTCCGGCAAACGGGTCGTTGCCGTATTCGGAATGAGGCGACGAGAACAGATTTGTCCCCATCAGGTATACTTCAACGGCTTCTCTGGGGTGCCACCCCAAACGCACATTGAATGACGAATAAGCCGAGACAGACTGCGCGGACAGCGAATCGATGTAACGCCAAATCAAGTCCAGCTCAACCTGCTTACTAAGCTGATGAGATGACTGAAGATAAAACTGATTCAAGGGAGCATCGTTTGCCGAGCCCAAAACTGAACCATCAAAATTGAGTTTCACAAAAGTGTAGTTCCCCTGCAGAGACCACTTGTCGTTCACTTGAAAATTTGAGGCAAACTCAACGCCATACGTCTGAGCCGATCCGGAATTGGCAAATGGAATCACAGAGATAGCACCTTCCGGCGCAAGCGAAATTCCTCCCCCTGAACCAAGGCCAACCAGATCTTCGTACCGATTCCAGAAAGCGGCTAGATCCCATGAAAACCGTGCCGTAGGCTGGTGACGAAATCCTGCTTCCAGAGCGAAGACGTCTTCTGATTCCAGCTGCGAACTCCCTTGAATAACAGGGTAGACAACTGGAAACGGACCGGCAGGGCCACCCGGCAAAACAACTCGCCCATCGTTCGTTAACCGCGTTGCAGTACGAACCGCTCGCGATGCCGCAAACCAGCTTGAGATGCGATCTGTAGGAGTCCACAACAACCGGGCAGACGGTTGCACCTCGCCACCGGTAAAATCGTTGTGAAGCAGTTTTGTACCGATTGTGAGCGACAGATAGTCTTCACGAAGAGTAATCGTATCCTGAGCAAAAGCGCTAACAATTCCGTATTGATCGCGTTCGTGAGCGGCAGAAAGGAAATACGGCTGAGCTGTAAATTCATCCCAGAAAGCTCGATAACAGCCCCCCCAAATGAACTCATGATTTTCATGCCAGCGAAACCGATGCTGAAAATCCAGATCAATTGTATGACGTTCATAATAGGACCCTGTCGGAACAAAGCGGCGTTGTGTCTGTTCATAATACGTTTGAATCTGCCAGTCGGAATCGTCAGACAACTTATGATTCCAGCGGTACATGATATTGCCGCCGCTGATTCTCTCATTGTACTTTGTGAGTTCCGCAAAAGGCGTCGTTGCTGTGGGAAACACACTAAGCGTCCCTGACGAACCGTTGTAAAAATCCCCCTGAATAGTGTGGCTGTCTTCGCAACTGGTCTTCCAGTCCAGTCAAGCACCGAAACGACCATTCTGCCAGTCGTCATGGTCCGTTGGCGACGAAAACGCCCCGCGTTCTGCCCATTGCCCGAAAACGCGGAGGTCCGCATCCTTCCCGACATTGCCCCCCTGGCGGAACGCACCAAACGACCGTTCAAGATTGCCGCCGCCAGCCTCAGCAAACGAACCGTGTGTGTCGGCAGCTTTGCGAGTCACAATATTCACTACGCCGTTTACAGCGTTCGCGCCCCAAACAGTTCCGCCGGGGCCGCGAACCACTTCGATCCGTTCAACGTCTTCCAGCAGAACTCCCTGAGCGTCCCAGAACACACCGCCAAACAACGGGTTGTATACACTTCGGCCGTCAATCTGGACCAGCAGCTTATTAGCAAAGCGACCGTTGAATCCTCGAATCGAAACGGCCCATTTGTTGGCATCGATCTGAGCGACCTGAACACCAGGTGCCATCCGCAGCACTTCAGGAACATGGCGTGCACCAGATCGCCGAATCATTTCACGAGTAATAACGAAGACTGCGGCGGGCGTTCGCCCCACCGTGCTTTCTTTACGCTCAACGGTCGATACAACTGTATCCAAAGACGGAGCGATAGAGAGCCGAGCCACCTGAACCTGCGACAAGCTTCCGATATCGTTTTCGGAGAGTTCCAGAAGCTTGTCAAGGTCTCCCAGATCTTCGTCTTCATCAAGTTCAGCGTCTTCGTCTTCCGCAGACAGCAATTCAGCCTGAGACGGGTAGTAGTTCGCTTCCGACGACATCAGCGGAACGGCTGGAACCGGCGGGCCGGATTTCCCCCACGCCATCTGTTGAGTTGCCGTGGTCTTCTGCTGCGCGTCTGCAACTCCATCAAGTAATAGCAAACATGTCGTAACGAACGCGCAGATTCGATTGATAATTGTACGAATACCGATTGAGTCCATCCTGTACTCTCGCCACAAATGTCATCCTGAATTTGCATGCCCGCTACCCGGTATCGTCGGAAACTAAAGCGTCCGCTCCGCAAGTACAAATGCGTTTGACAAGGCAGAAAAACCAGAGGCGTGTCACCATCGACGATTGTTGTGGCCATATGAGTCCGCATGAAAGTATTGTGGGGACCGCACACTTAAAGCCGATTGACCAGAATAAGCAAAATGCACGGGGGAACTCCCACCAACTCCGCACCAATGGGTAGGCAATTCCAGTTGCATTTTGAAAACATGAGCTAGCGTAAGATTGGGCTGACATTGTCATTGGTCTGTTGAAAGCAAAGATTCGAAAACTTCAATTCGAATCATGCCCTGCACGCGAATCGACATTTGTCATCACCCTCCTCCCTCACGAATGCCCTGAACACATGACCAACCTCACCAACAATACTCAGCTAAAACGAGATATCCTGGCGGAGATCTCGGAGATGTTCGGCGTGGAGAAGCAGCAGGAACTCCGACCGCCGAAACTTGGCGAAGTGGAAGTCGAATCAGGTCATGTCATGGTTATCGACGACGAAGCCATCAACATCAAACTGGTTCGAAAAGTACTTCAGGACGTAGGGTTTACCGATTTACGGACATCACCGACCCACGTGAAGCACTTGCAAAAATTCGGACATCCAATCCAGACGTCATACTTCTTGACATCATGATGCCACACATCAGTGGACTGGAACTTCTGGAAGCAATACGGGCAACCGCCCATCTGAAACATGTCCCCGTTCTGGTTCTGACGGCTTCTGTTGATCGCGAAACAAAGCCGGAAGCTCTGCAGCTGGGAGCGACCGACTTTCTGACAAAGCCCGTTGACCGCGCAGAGCTGATCCCACGCGTACGCAATGCCCTGCAGATGAAAGCCTGCCACGATCAAATCCGAGAGTACTCAAAACAACTTGAACAAACCGTTAAGAGACGAACTGAAGAAATTGTCGCCTCAAGGTTACAGGTCGTACACTGCCTTGCCAGGGCTGCCGACTTTCACGACGACGTAACCGGCCAACATGTTGCAAGAGTAGGCCGATACGCAGGACTGATCGGCGAAGAACTTGGCTTGTCTCCCAACGAAGCTCATCTGCTGGAACTTGCCGCTCAGCTTCACGATGTTGGAAAGATCGGAATTCCGGATTCGATCCTGCGAAAACAAGGCAAGCTAACGCCGGAAGAATTCGCCGTTGTTCAGCAACACTGTGCAATCGGGAAAAGTGTTCTGGACCGACAGGACGATCGCCGGTGGACACCCAACGGTGAACTCTCTGACACTCAAAGCCCGCAAACAGAAGAACCCTCAACGCCGTTGCTTCATCTGGCAGCCAGAATTGCACTGTCCCATCACGAACGCTGGGATGGAGACGGATACCCAAGTGGCGTGGCAGGCGAAGACATTCCACTGGAAGGCCGCATCACAGCAGTCGCCGACGTTTTCGACGCTCTTAGCTGCAAAAGATACTACAAAGACGCGTTCCCGCTAAGTCACTGCTTCGATCTTCTTGAGCAAGGCCGCGGGACACAATTCGATCCAGTTGTGCTGGATGCATTTCTGCGACGCAAAGAAGAAATCGTGGGAATCCAGGTTGCTCTTGCAGACTCACTCCCCAGAACACCGTGACTCAGATTTCAACAACTATTGAAGATTCAGACATCAAGAGCACGACAGAACTGAGACAAACGTGAAATACCATTCCACACAACTATCACCGTCGCCCAACGGTACAGCCCATGAGTGTATGGTGCCTGCGGATACATGCCTCAGGGACGTTGTGAAACGAATTGACACTTCAAAAGTGTCTCACATTCTTGTTGAGAGCGAAGGACAACTGATCGGCATTGTTGAGACGGAATTGATCCTCCGCCGCTTGAATGCCGACAACCTGGTCGAACGCAAACGATGGGAGAAAATGCCTGCCGAAGCCGCGTTGCAATGGAAAATTTCCCCATCCGACGCCGCCTCAACCGGAGCCACAAAACTCAGAACAATTCCCACTACCTGCACGGCTGTCGAATGCGAAGACGGCATTAGCGCTCTTGTTTCGGACGATGATGTCTTTGTAAGCTGGCAGGTCGTACGAAAGTCGCTCTCCGACGCAATGACTGATACTGTCACGTCGCTGCCCAATCGACAGATATTCGAACGTCGACTGGTGGAAGAAATCGGTCGAGCAAGTCGCGACCAGCATTCCATGGCCGTTATCCTGCTGGATGTCGATAAGTTCAAAGAAGTCAACGATATTTACGGCCACTGTGTCGGCGATGTTGCTCTGCATTCCATCGCCAATCAAATTCGCACACAACTGCGTTCATACGATGTACTGGCCAGATATGGCGGTGACGAATTTGCCGCAATTTGCAGTGGATGCACGCCAGGCGACATCGATATCCCAATCGCTCGAATTCTGGACGGCATCAAATCCAATTTCGCAAGAACGGCTGTTGCACTGCCGCCACTTTCGTTGTCAATTGGAGCTGTGGTGGTACATAGCATCAGCGAATTCGATCGGGCTGAAGATCTGATCGAATTGGCCGATATGTGTTTGTATCGCAGCAAAGACAACGGTCGAGATTGCGCATTCAAACTGGAAATCGAATCGACCAGCCGACAGAATTCCCGCCCCGTACAAGTCCTGTCCGCATCCGAAAAAGACCTCACAAAATCGCTGTAGGTCTGCTGAGACACCACGAAAAAGTCAGGCAACATTGGGCCTGATTCGCTTCCACAGGCAGCCTCATGGCGGGGCAATCGACATACGCCTGCCGAACTCAAATTAGCCCTTCGGTGCCCGAACGCAAACTTATCTTCGCCTGACGTTCGGCAACGCGGATGTTGCAGGCTAAACTGCTGACAGGCCAGACACATTCAACGTTCTGGCAATCATGCAGAAAGGCGAAGTGCATGCGGCAGTTCTTTTCAGTTCAACATCTGTGCCTGCTGGTGACGGTGCTGTCTTCAGCAATAACGGTGGCAGACGAATCTTCCGTTAAATATTTCGATCGTCATGTTGCCCCGCTGCTGGCTCAACGCTGCCTCAGTTGCCACAGCGGCGACGAAGCCAAAGGCCGGCTGAATCTGACCACCCAGAAAACAGCCCTGCGCGGCGGAGAATCCGGCGCAACCATCCATCCAGGTATGCTTAACGAAAGCCTGTTGTGGCAGTACGTTGAATCCGACGAAATGCCGCCTAAAAAGCCGTTATCCGCCCCGGAAAAGAACATCCTCAAAAACTGGATCACCAACGGCGCGGTTTGGGGAACCGAAATCATCGATCCATTTCGCTTCTCAACCGACGAAAGAGCAGGAACAGACTGGTGGTCTCTTCAACCACTCAAACCCTCAGTGCCACCCACATCACCAAACTCTGGTTGGGGGAAAAACCCAATCGACGCATTCGTTGACGCCCGTCGATCAGTGGCAGGTCTTCATCCAGCACCGGAAGCCGATCGACGCACGCTAATCCGCCGACTTTCGTTCGATCTGCTGGGACTTCCGCCAACGCCCGCTATGATCAATGAATTTCTGGAAGACACTTCAGATTCTGCGTACGAACACCTGACAGACCGCCTGTTGAATTCGGCTCACTACGGCGAACGCTGGGCCCGACACTGGCTGGACATCGTACGCTTCGGCGAAAGCAACGGATTTGAATACGACCAACCTCGCGACAACGCATGGCACTATCGCAACTGGGTCATCAATGCACTAAACGACGACATGCCGTACACCGAATTCGTACAGTTGCAACTGGCAGGCGACGTGCTGTTCCCCAACGACCGTCAGGCAGCGGCAGCGACCGGCTTTCTGGTCGCCGGGCCACACAACACAACACTTCCAGCCAACGACAACATGCGAATGACGATGCAACAGGAAGAACTGGAAGAACTTGCAGGCATTGTGGGACAAACATTCCTGGGCCTCACGGTTAACTGCGCTCGCTGCCATGACCACAAGTTCGATCCCATTTCTCAAAAGGAATACTATCAGTTTGCCGCCACACTTACGGGAGTGACTCACGGAGAGCGAAACCTCAAAGTAAAGCTCAGCCCCGAACAACTTCTGCGAACACAGAAGATCACAGAACGTTCGGCTGCCATTCGCGCCCAAGTGGAGGCAATTGAACGTCCCGTAATTGAAACCATCATTCGCGAACGAAACCATGGCACCGCTCCCACAACGCTTCCACCGACGCCTTATGCCGCATGGAACTTTGATGGCAATTTCAACGATACATCTGGCGACCTACACGCAACAGCCAGCGGCAACGCCAAAATCGAAGATGGCTGCCTTGTGGTAAATGGCAACAATCAATATGCCGCCACGACGCCAATTAACATTGCGTTGCACGAAAAAACTCTGGAAGCCTGGGTAAAACTGGATTCGCTAAGCCAACGTGGTGGAGGCGTCATCAGCATTCAGAAAATGGATGGCACTGTATTTGACGCGATCGTCTTTGGAGAACGCGAACCACAAAGGTGGATGGCGGGTAGTAACAGCTTTGTCCGCACACAATCATTCCAGGCAACTGAAGAATCGGCGGCCGCAGAACGTTTCGTCCAGATCGCGATCGTTTATCAAGCTGATGGAACAATCATTGGCTATCGCGATGGTCAGCCTTATGGCCAGGCGTATCGACCGGGCAATCTGCAGTCTTACGAAGCTGGCACAAGTCAAATTATTTTCGGAATGCGACACAGCCCCGCGGGAGGCAATCGCATGCTGGCGGGGCGTATCCAAAGAGCTCGACTTTACAACAAAGCACTGTCAGCCGCTGAAGTTCAAGGATCTGCTGCGGCAGCAGACATTAACTACGTTTCCCGAAGCCAACTATTGGCACAACTCACACCAGCACAGCGATCAACACTGGAACAACTCAACATAGAAACGAAAGCACTTGAAACAGAACTGGCGGCCATCAATGCGTCGCAAACAGTTTCAATGTATGCCTGCGTTTCCACAAAGCCCGGAATCACTCGCCTGCTTCTTCGTGGTGATGTTGCCAATGCCACAGAAGAATTGTCACCCGGTGGACTCAGCGCACTGGCTGGTGGATCACCGAACTTCGGCCTGGAACGAGACTCCGCTGATGCAGATCGCCGAACCAAACTAGCCAACTGGATCACTCACGAAGACAACCCGCTGTTCACCCGAGTCATCGTAAACCGACTTTGGCACTATCACTTCGGTCACGGGCTGGTCAAAACGCCCAGTGACTTCGGTTTCAATGGCGGACTTCCCAGTCACCCGGAACTATTGGATTGGCTGGCACAATACCTGAAAGCAAACGACTATCGCCTGAAGCCGCTGCATCGAATTATCGTCACTTCGGCCACGTATCGTCAGGCGTCCAGGTTCAACGCTCAGGCAGCCGCCATTGACGCCAGTAACCAATTTCTGTGGCGAAAATCGCCCGTTCGAATGGAAGCTGAAGAACTGCGAGACGCGATTCTGGTTGCCACCAACCAACTGGACGAAACCGTGGGTGGTATCGGCTATCGAGACGTGCGGCACTATAATTTCAAGGGCAGCAACTTCTACGAATCAATCACGGAGCCCGCCGACAAGAAACTGCGACGCACGATCTATCGGTTCTCACCGCGAGGTGGCAGCAATCCGTTTTTGAATACGTTCGATTGTCCCGATCCATCCGCCACAACGCCTGATCGGGCATCAACAACCACTCCTCTGCAAGCGTTGTCGCTGATGAACAACGACCTGATCTTTGATATGTCCGATAAGTTTGCAGAACGCGTTAAGCGTTCTGCCGGAGACAATGCTTCACAGCAGATCAAACTGGTCTACGAAATCGCCTATGGACGCCCGGCCAGCGACGGAGAAATCAAAGTGAGTACCGACTTTGTTGAACAACACGGCCTGCCTTCGTTTTGCCGAGTCATCCTGAACAGCAATGAATTCCTCTACGTGCGGTGACCAACATGCATCCAACAACATCCCGGCGAGACTTTTTAGACTTCTGCGGCAACTCACTCACCGGCACAGCGCTGGCGTCACTGTTGCTGCGTGACAAGATTGCGACGGCAGATTCTGTGCCAGGCGCAGCCATGGGCGTGCCGCACCTGCCAGCAAAAGCCAGGCGAGTCATCCACCTTTGCCTGTTTGGCGGCGTCAGCCAGATCGATTCATTCGATTACAAACCGGAACTTGCCGCCTTTCATGGCAAGTCGCTGCAATCAGAAGAACGACCGGCCACGTTCTTCAACCAGATTGGACTCATTCGCAAAAACGACTGGGAATTCAAACAACGCGGAAACAGCGGCCTCTGGATTTCTGACCTGTTTCCTCACCTTGCGGAAGTCGCCGACGAACTCACTGTCATTCGATCCATGGTTGCAGATTCAGCCAATCATACACCGGCGACGTTTGAAGAAAATTCGGGGTTTCGCCTGAACGGCTTCCCAGTCATGGGCTCCTGGATTTCCTACGGACTGGGCTGCGAAACAGATAATCTGCCGGGCTATGTGGTACTGCCGGATGCTCGCGGCCTGCCCGCCGGCGGATCAATCAACTGGTCAAACGGTTTTCTTCCGGCACAACATCAAGGCGTGACGTTCCAAACCAAAGGACCAATCATTCACGACCTTTTTCCTTCACGCAGCGTGACCTCCGAACACGAAACCGCCAGCCGCAACCTGTTAAGCCATCTGAATCGGTCTCACCTGCATGCCGCAGGAACCGACGACAGCATGTCGGCCAGAATGAAAAGCTATGAACTGGCTGCGAAGATGCAACTGGCTGTGCCCATGGTCAGCGAACTGAATCAGGAAACCGCAGCCACACGCAACATGTATGGACTCAACAACGAAGACACCACCGACTTCGGCAGCCGCTGCCTGCTAAGTCGGCGACTTTTGGAACAGGGAGTCCGATTTGTGCAGCTATATTCCGGAGGATCATTCGGTTCGCCCAGAATTAACTGGGACGGACACGAAGACATGAAACGCAATCACTCGCGAGAAGCCCTGCGACTGGATCAGCCGGTTGCCGCTTTGCTGAAGGATCTGCGACAACGCGGCATGCTGGACGACACCCTGGTGCTTTGCACAACCGAATTCGGCCGTACCCCGTTCACCCAATCGGGAGCCGAAAATATTGGTGCAGGTCGAGACCACAATATGTACGGCTTTTCCATTTGGATGGCAGGAGCCGGACTGAAACACGGAATATCTTACGGTTCAACAGACGACATCGGCTGGAAGACCGTCGAAAAGCCCGTCCACTGGCACGACTACCACGCCACCGTCTTACACCTTCTGGGCATCGACCACGAAAGACTGACCTACTACCACAACGGCATCCAACGACGACTCACCAACGTCCACGGCGAAGTTGTGCACGAGATTCTGGCATAGGGAATTACAAGCCATCAGCAAAAATGGTTGAGTTACTCTGAAACAGATTTTGCCTGAGGACTCTGCAGCGACCCGAATAATACTGGCGCACCTCGACGTAGCTGCCGTCGCCAGATGGCAGCATCCAGCGCTCTGGCGAGCGTAGTTACGCCAGACATTTCCGCAGCACCCGAAGTATTGAGTTCTTCAATTTCGGCGGTTCAGTAGCGAGGCCCGGCATCTCTTGAAATAATGCCGGCCTGTCGCAGTGCAAGCCGATTCGCGACAGTTTCCCGCCAACCAAAGTCACATCAACTTCGATCAACCATCGCCCAAGGCCCGCCTCCATGCAACGAATTCTTCTGGCCATTCTGCCATTCTGTTTGCTCACGCCACACTTCACGGTCAACGCTCAGGAATGGACTCGTTTTCGAGGCCCCAACGGTACTGGAGTTTCAGATGCCAGCTCAATTCCGGTTGAATTCACGGAGGCAGATTTAAACTTCAAAGCAGAACTGCCCGGCGGTTCCGGATGTTCATCGCCCGTTGTCTGGGGCGACAAAGTTTTCGTAATGAGCGCCAACTCTGAAGACGCAACACGATATGTGGTTTGCCTGAACGCGGAAAATGGCCAGTCAAACTGGACAAAGGAATTCAAATCCGAACCCCACCATCTGCATACGCGCAGCAGCTATGCATCGTGTACTCCAGCCGTCGATGAAGAACGTGTTTACGTCGCATGGTCCACTCCCAAACAGACCATCTTTAAGGCCTTCCACCACGACGGCAGCGAAGCGTGGAGCCTGGACCTTGGCACGTGGCAAAGCCAACACGGATTCGGCACTTCACCAATCGTCTATAAAGAACTGGTGATCCTGCACTTCTCACAGCAGGCCGACAAACTGAACAAGGGCGAACTGCCCGGCGACAGCTTTATGATGGCCTTCGATCGCAAGTCGGGCAAAGAACAATGGCGCAGCAAGCTGACATCAACCAATGTCTGCTATTCGGTTCCCTTCATCTATTCGCCCGGCGATGGAGCGGCAGACGAATTAATCTGCTGCAGCACGGGTGATGGCATTTTCAGCCTTGACCCAAACACTGGAGACAAAAACTGGGCCGTCAACGATGGCCTGTTCAGCATGAGAACCGTGGCGTCGCCGATTGAAGCGGGAGGCCTGATTTTCGGCAGCAACGGATCGGGGGCTTATTCCAGCAACTACATCGTTGCCGTGCAGCCAGGCAAAGATGCACAGCTCGCCTACAAAGTCGCCAACAACAGCAAGTTCAAGGCCCCCTATGTGCCATGCCTTGTTTCCGACGGCGACCTGGTGTTCTGTATGTACGATAAGGGATTCGCCAGCTGCATTGATGCAAAAACCGGCAAAGTCCACTGGATTGAACGCACAGGTGCAGCGTTGTCAGGATCTCCTGTGCGTGTGGGCGATCGTATCTATTCCGTCGATGAAGAAGGCACCGTCTGGGTGATTGCCGCGTCAACGGAATACAGACTGCTTGGGAAAAGCCAGCTGAACGAAACCTGCATGTCTACTCCAGCCATCGCCAACGGACGCATGTTTCTAAGAACCAGCGGCCACCTGATCAGTGTTGGCGGCAACTGACTTGCCAGTCTGCGTTGCCTTCGCGGCAGGCAGATTGCTGATGACGGGACCACGCACGGGATGCTGCGACTGAGGCAACTTTATCAGCGACACACAAAGTTGCCTCAACCAGCAAAGATCAGCGGCGGTCACAAACGACAGCAGGCCGACAATCATGATCCATTCAAACAGAAACAGATTCATCATCCACTCAATGGACAGGTGAAGAGCAATTCCGCCCAGAATCGCTGCACGACGAGTTTCACGCACCCACAGCCCCAACGGCAACAACACCTCCGCAACAAGCACTGTCCACGTCATCAACTTCAGCGCCGTCAAGCTGTTGAACAGAATGCCAGGCACAGGAAGCCGCCCGAAGACATCGTCCAGTCGAGACGCATAGTACAACGCAGTGCCATCCAACCAGGCATTCCCATTTAACTTTTCCCACGCTGTCGAAGCGTAGATCATTGTCATTTGAATCTGCATCAATCGCAGAGCCCAGGCAGATCCTGAAGCCACCGGCATATCCTGCCCACAAAGCCGTCGATGCAGCCAGTTATCCACCGACCAGCGACAACTGCAGGGCGAAAACGCCAACAGAAACGCAAAAATTCGAAACACCGTGTCTTCGCCATCCAGCAGAAGGCCGTTTCGATGGTGGAAGCTGGTCAGCCACACCAGCAGACACACCGCCTGCAAGCGAGACTTAAACCCCACCAGCAGCATCACGGCTTGAAGTATGAAAAGTCCGTAGCACAACTGAATGGTACTGGCGTCGGTGGGCAGCCATGCCAGCACGGTCAGTGTGTCCGAATCAATCAGCTTGCGAGACGCAGATAACGGCAGCACTCCACTATCCGAATACCAAAAAGCGGCATCTGGCCACTGAACAAGCAACATCAACAGCAAAAGAGCGCTGTAGCCGATTCGAATGATGGCACAGTTAGCGGGATCGGCTGATTCGAAGAAAAACCAGTTCCACTTCTTCTTAAGACCAGCCAGTTGCAGGGGCGAAACCGCCTGTTCAGTAACGTTCGTCATTGAACTGCTCCTTCAGAAGCTGGCGTCCACGTGTAGAACATCCAGGAATCCCAGTGAGACGAATCACCGCCAATTTTCATCAGTGGTTGATCTGCCTGAGGCTCATTCACCAGCACCCAATGTCGAGTCAGCTCGATCTTCGCAACCGCAGTTGTAATGCCGGATTCCGCCGGTACAGTTCTGGCAAGGTATGCTGCGAACGGCCCCCATGCAGCTGAACTTTCATCGTTTCGAAGCTTATCGAAGTACTCCATGTGGCGAAAATGAGTAAACTTCTGCCACGACGACATTTCCGGCCAATCAGGAGACTCCCATTGAACTTCGGTGCCATCCACAAATTGAATCCGGGCACTCACGCGAGTGTTGATGGAATCCGGTTCAGGAGCAAACAACCGCCACGATTCCTGCCACAAGCCGCTGGCATCCAGCGCGGGATCAAGAGCATTCTTAAGCCGCTGATGAGCGGTACACGTAGACGGCACAGCGTCGATTGCGATGACAATGACAAACGTCACAATCACAACATTCGCACCAAACCGTCGAAGCTGTTGCAAGTTGACCATAGAGAAGCTCGAAAACAAGGGCTTCACCCTTGACGCTGTGGCGTGGAATGCAGAAAAACATACAACGTTCGAATCGCCGAGCCGCTCCGTTGTCGCTACGATTAAACGATGTGCGCACCGTCTCGATTTTCAGGAAGACTCTAATGGCGTCTTCTGAAACATGAGCCCCAAACTGGAATGCGTCAAGCAAAAATGAATCGACCACCCCATAGCCGACGGGGGTTGCAGCAATGATTCATTGATGTTGCCGAATGACAACACAGTTTCCCCAGAACCACAACACGATCGCTCTTATCACACGCCAACGTTCGCCCACGCATAATTCGCAGACGGCACTACTGCAACGCTGTTGGCAGCCGCAATCATTCGCTGCAGTTCACCTTCGGAAGACAAAGCCAGCATTCCGAGCTCCTCAACCACGCTGTCGTCCAGGTTGCTCAACAGAAAGACGCTGCAGTGCTGCAAAGCGTTAATCAATTGAGTGAGTTCAACGGCATCATAAGTTGGTTCCAGACGAAGCGGCTTCAGCAGGTCGCCTGGTTCATTGCATCGACGCAACATGCCGAAAGCCGGGCTATCCGGAATCGGAAGTTCGGCCACAACCGCAAGCCGACCACCGTCTTCCACCAGCCTGGTCGCTGAAGCAACGGCGGCTCCAAATTGCTTCCATCCCAGCTGAGGCAACGACCTGGGAATGGAAATCACAGCCAGCTCAAAAGTGTCCTCAACCTGCAACTTCCAGTGCCGAGTTGCGAATTCGCGTCCTTCATTGAAGACTTCTTCGGGAGCTCCGCAAAGCACCTGAGCGATCTGGCCATGAGAATTCGGGATCACCTGCACGGTGAACTGAGTTCCCAGCAGCCAACCAACTTCGTCGGTGAGTTCTCGCAACGGACGCTTGGCATCAGGTTCAAGTTCAACGTGCCGCATTGCTTCAGCAGCCTTTAGCGCTGCCACGTCAGAAAACGCTGGATAGATGCCACTATTTGTGCCTCGATAACCAAACAGGGCATCAAATCCAATGACGCCAATGGTCACAATTAAATCGGCATCAATAATATGATGAGCCAGGTAAACTCGTTCTCCGGCCGCAGAACTGGCTAAGTAGCGGCGTTGATTTTCATCAGCGGGATCGTAAACATCAACCACCATTTGCCCGGTCACTGAGACAGGTAGTACGTCAACAAGTGCCTTCCAATTGTTGCCGCTGTTATCTGGAGGCAGCAAGAGCGTACAGTGCAGATCCGTCACGCTGTTGGACTGAAACTGCTCCCAAACGGCATTGATAACGTCAACAACCTGAGGCGTTTCCGGGTCAACAACAATGGTCACGTTGTCCCCAGGAACAACGCACTCATGCAGAGGCGGCAGAGCAATGGGGGAACTCAGGCCAGTGCCAATAATGTTCGCACCCGCTGCTTCAACCTGATGAACACAGGCGTCCTCTGACACTTCAAGAGTTGCGTTTACGGAACCCGAATTGATGGATACTTTCACTTTTCGATCGCCGGTTTCTTGTTACGTTGCAAAGAATTTCGAGAACACGGTTGTTGCTGGCTATGACGATCACACGTTCGCCGAAATCAGGTATCCCATACCGTTGATCGAAACACTGAGTTCTCGTTGCCCGTTATACCAGTCGGTTGGCCAGCCTGTTTTCTAAAGCCAGGCTGTTTGTTGAAAGCCAACGAAAAAGCCCGACGTTGGGTAACGCCGGGCTTTGGATTTCGTGCTATCCCTCACACCATCTTTGAGTCTTACTCAAAAGATGCACACTCAGTGCATATATCTTTTTCGTGGAGACAACGTCGAGGCTCGGCGATTCGAGCGCTCTACGTCTTCCCAAGTGCCACGCCACCGGGTCAAGGGCGAGGCCCTTGTTAGTATCGATAGTGATTAGGCTTGTACGGGCCTTCAATCGGCACGTGCATGTAGGCAGCCTGTTCCGGAGTCAGAGTTGTCAGTTTCACGCCCAGCTTGCCAAGGTGCAGACGAGCAACTTCTTCGTCCAGAATCTTTGGCATCAGGTGAATATCAACCGAATAATTTTCGGCTCGTTCCCAAAGCTCCAGCTGTGCCAGAACCTGGTTGGTGAACGAAGTGCTCATTACAAAGCTTGGGTGACCTGTGGCACAGCCAAGATTCACCAGGCGCCCCTTGGCCAGAATGATGATCGAACGACCTGAATCCTTGAACGTATATCGTTCAACGCAGCCGATTTCAGCAGGCTTGATTTCGTCTTTGGTTGCTCGACCAGCGGCAACTTCTTTTTCCAACCATGCAATATCAATTTCTGTATCGAAGTGACCGATGTTGCACAGAATGGCATCTTCAGACATGTCAACCATGTGATTGCCAAGGATGATGTCCTTGTTGCCCGTGGTTGTGACAAACAGGTTGCCTTCTTTAGCAGCGTCTTCCATTGTGGTTACTTCAAAACCTTCCATCGCCGCCTGCAGAGCGTTGATTGGATCGATTTCGGTAACCAGTACACGGCACCCGTATCGCTGAAGTGAATGAGCACAACCCTTGCCGACGTCGCCGTAACCAGCAACGACAGCAACTTTACCAGCCAGCATCACGTCCGTTGCTCGCTTAACACCGTCTGCCAAAGATTCGCGGCAACCGTACAGATTGTCGAACTTGCTTTTGGTGGCGGAATCGTTGACGTTGATCGCAGGCACTTTCAAGGCACCAGTGGCAACCAACTGCTGCAGGCGGTGAATACCGGCAGTCGTTTCTTCGCTGATACCCTTGATGTCTTCAAGCAGTTCAGGAAACTTGGCGTGAACCATTTCTGTCAGGTCACCACCATCGTCCAGAATCATGTTCAATGGCTTGCCAGACGGGAACATAATTGTCTGTTCAATACACCACTCAAATTCCTGCTCGTTCATGCCTTTCCAGGCGTAAACGGGAATACCGGCAGCGGCGATAGCAGCAGCAGCGTGGTCCTGAGTACTGAAAATGTTGCAACTACTCCAGGTAACTTCCGCACCCAGTTCTACCAGGGTTTCAATCAACACAGCCGTCTGAATAGTCATATGCAGACAGCCGGCAATTCGAGCACCCTTCAATGGCTTAGTTGGGCCGTACTTTTCACGAAGTGCCATCAAACCTGGCATTTCGTTTTCCGCCAAACGAATTTCTTTGCGGCCGAATTCAGCCAGGTTGATGTTAGCGACTTTGTATGGAAGCTTTTCCGTGACGGCGCTCATAGCGAATTTTCTTCTCTTGAAAGGTGTGGTCTTTAGTCGAACGGCAGCCTTGGCCGCATCGGGCACTCCGCAAAATGTGCGGACAACTAACGGCAAAGGATGCAAAATATCTACAAATTACGAATTGTAGCTTGACGCTCCAATTGGCCTGAGCCCTGAATTTACGAAGTCAAAGCCAAATAAACAAGCTGATTTCATGCCTGAAACGCCGTTTCCGGGGTTCCGTAAGCAGATCTCCACGAATCAAGACGAACGGTCGCACGGCAACCGGTCGTGGGGCCGCTGCCAAACCGTTCGATCCGGGAACCAGGCCGAATCAATGCCCGCTTAAAAGAGAACTTTTAGAACCGGCAATGAACGAGAAGCCAGAGGGTGTAGCGGTACGTAGACTTGAAGCCTCAAGAAAGTCGTGCTTCGCGGCCAAAGTCGCACTTTTTCTCGGCCATAAAGCGAAGAACTCACCAACCTACAGCTGAGTCAGCCGACCTGACGATTCCGTCTCAGCTTCTCTTAGTTGCTTTGCTGCCAGGCGAATCCATTTGGGAACGTTGATATTCCCAGGATCCTGCTCATAGCACCATTCCAGGCATTCCAATGCCTCGGTCGGCCGTTCAAGCTCAACCAATGTAATCCCCAACTGATATCGCGGGGCAAATACAAACGGAAAGTCTTCGACAGCCTTTGTCAGCAATGAAACCGCCAGATCAAGATTCTCAAGCCGCCTTGCCGACGTGTACGCCAACATCATGTACTTCAGCTTTTCGTCTTCATCATCAAGCAGGCCAAGATCACGTGGAATTGCAATGCAAAGCTCGTTTAAAGTGACAGCGATGTCTCGCCGACGATCCAGAGCTTCGTACACCGCCAACACGTCTCGCAATTCAATCGCATTCGGCTGAAAGTGTTTCAGGAAGAATTCCACGGGAACGCGCCGCGCCAGCAACTCCACAACGTTCATGCGAAACAGCTGATTGGAATGAAAGACCGATCCCCACAGTTCAAGTGCTGCCGCTTCGTCACCGTTGACCGAAGCTTCTCGACCAGCGATGAAGCGAACCTGAGGATCATGCCCACGAACCAACATCGCCTGATCAACCAACGCCTGATGCATGGAATCTGCCGGGTCCAACAAAAAGTTAGTCTCCGCCAACGTCAGGTAGGCGTAACCCTGAACCGGACATGCAGCCAGCGATTGTCGAGCCAGCTTATCAGCCAGCAACACAAGCTGAATTCGTTTACCAAAAGCCCTCGAAGACCAGGCATGAAGCTCTTCCGCAGTGCTGAATCCAGACGCCAGCGCGGCGTCTCTAATCATGCTCAACGGCATACGATTATCGCCTCGCAGTTGCAACACGTCGAACAGTTTCAACAACTGTTCTGCAAGAGCCAACTGAACTCGATGCTGATCAGGACAGGCTCTTAGAGATGCGGCAAGATGACCGATGCGTTCTTCCAGAAAGCGTTTTTGAGCAGCCTCCATTCGAACCAGTCTATCCGCTTCAATGGCTGCCCGTTCCTGCTCGGTCAGTCGTGGCTTCGATTCACTGATTGAAATCTGATCGCCTGACTGCAGATCACCAAGGCCGTCGGAATCGTCGTACTGAACAGCAAGAGCAGTCCGTAGCGACGCATACCAATGCTTCTCACCCTGAACTCGCGCCAGCAGTTCCGGCTGCACGGTCGCCAGCCCCAGAATGCAGAATCCACCACCAATCGCCCAGCCAATTCTTGGGAACCAGATTCCCTGTCGAGCACCGGCTGTCCCGAAATTGGCCTTTGCAGCTTTCAACCCCACAACAACCAACACAAGACTCACAACCACAATCGCGGGCACATACCAAATGAAGTCGGCAATGGCGTGCAGAATTCCGGCCACGGAGCTCGCAAACACGGCCACCACACATGCTCGTCCCGCGTCACTTTGTGATCGAAAATAGCCCATCGCAAGTCTGGCCAGCAACAGCAACAGCGAAACGGCCAACAAACCAAAACCGATCAAACCGGCTTCCAACGCAATCTGCACAAAGCTGCTTTCTGCGTGAGTTAATTCGGCCATCGCGTGATTTGCATAATCGTCCATGTACATCACGTAAACGTCGCGATGACTGCCAATGCCGGTGCCCAGCAGCGGAAATCTTTCAACAACTTTCGCGTCCGCCGCCCAGATTGCTCGTCGGTTTCCACCAGTGTCAATCTTGTCCGCGTCGGTTGAAAGTATCTGCTCAACCTTTGTCTGAACTTCTTCCTGATCAACAAATGAAAGCATCGTAAAAAACAGAAAGCCGCCGCCAATCACAAGACCAACCGCTGCTCCACCAACTTTAAATCCACGCCATAAACCCACCACAGCAATAATGCCCGATACAGCCGCCGCGATCATGCCACCGCGAGAAAGAGACAGCATCACCGCCAACACCACAACCGCCACTGCGCTTAATAGTGCCAACACAGAAAAAGATACAACCTGACTAAAAGACTGTCTGGAATCAACAGCCATCCGATTAGAACTGCCACCAGTACGTGACCGCTTACGTTTCTTTCTGCGTTCGGGATTACCAGGTTTAGCGGCAAACCCGAGACTGGCAGATGCTTCCGAATTCACCGCATTGGTGGAGCCGTGCATGTATTGTTTCAAACTGGCAAACAGCCACCACAGCAATGGTCCCATAGACAACGCCAGGAACTGAGCAAAGTGGTTTCGGTTAGTAAAGGCCCCTTTCAGGTGCAGCGTCGGTTCTGTAAACGGATGCTGGTAGAACCAGAAAAACCGACCGTTCGAAGTCGCCCACTGCAGCAGGCCAAAGCCCGTCATGGCAACACCAACCAAACCAACCCACTTCAAAAGTCGGTGACAGTCGGCCAGGTCTCGCACACGTTGAAACAGCACCAGACCAATCACGCCGTAAGCCACAAACATCCAGAGCGCGTGTCGAGTTTCATTGGGAGTCAGGCTTAGCGTTAACCAGTGGCTGTCCGCAGGTTGCCCCGGTTGAGTGGCCGACCAGGCAGGCAGCAGGCGAGTGTATTCCGTTGAAAACTGCTGCAGCACATCAACCGATTGCAGTTGAATCTGAAACCAGACGACAGCAAGGCCAGCCAGAAAGAAGACTTCCAAAAACGAAAACGAATAGCGAGCTCCACTAACCGCAGCGTAAATCGCCCAGGCAACGCCCAGCAACAATGCCGTCGAAATCAAAAACCAATGCCCCCAGGCTTCTCGCCCCCCCATTATAAATGGCAGAACAAAAACCAGAGCGGCGATCAGGCAGTCCACAAGCTTCAGCAAAACTTTGCTAAGCGAACCAGAGCCTGAATCGATTTCTGTTTCTGACATGATCAAGTGCGACACAAAGCTGCTCCCTGCAACAACGCGGCTACGCGGCCTTCCTGCCTGACACTTGCGAATCCGGAATCTTTGAGGCTGACTTAGCAGCCCCAATCATCGACAAACTAACAGCGGCATCATGCATGTCGGAATGGTCTGTTGCCTGATTCCGACCGTCTTCGTTTTCCGTATAGCCATAACCGTAGCCGTAACCATAACCGTAGCCACCCGCATCGCTACCGCTCAAGTGATTCACAACAATGCCCAACAAATTGCACTTCAGGCTGGCCAGTGCCTCGGCGGCTCGAATAACCATGCGACGGCGATCTTTGTCCGGTCGAACCACCAGCACGACACCGTCAACCATGCGAGCAACAATCAAGGGATCACTGACGGCCAGCACTGGTGGAGCATCCACGATAATCTGATCGTAACGAGTTTCCGCCCACGCCAGCAGATTCGCAAAACGTTCTCCGGAAAGCAGTTCCGCCGGATTGACCGGACGAGGCCCGCTGGAAATTACATCCAAACCGCTCACCATCGATTCGCGGAGATTTGCCACAATTGAAGTATCCAAATCATCGGTCGATCGCAGAATCACAGACAGTCCGCGATCATCTCGAAGATCCAGCAACGTCGACAAACCAGGACGACGCATGTCCGCATCAATAATCAACGTGCGACGGCCTGACTGAGCAAACGCGACAGCCATATTGGACGAAACAGTTGTCTTTCCGTCACCGGGCTCTGTGCTGGTACAGACAATTCGACCAGTTTCTCCGGGAGCAAAATCCAGGTTCGTTCGCAAACTTCGGAACGATTCTGCTTCCGTACTGTTGGGCCGGGCGTTGCACATTACGGCATCAAACCCGGGGCCTTCAAGTTGTTCCATCGCCGGAACCATCGTCAGAATCTGAGTGTTCAAATGCATCTTCAATTCTTCCGGAGTTCGGAAGCGATCGTCCATAATATCCAGCACCCAGATGATGCCGAGCCCTGCAACTGTCCCAAAGAACATTGACAGAAAACCAACCACCACCAGCCGTGGCGAAACAGGCTTAATCGGGATGCGGGGAGGAGCCGAAATTTCAGTCAGAATAGAAGCATTTCGATTGGTGTCGATGTTTCTCATCTGATCGTCAATGATCGCATAGTTGGTATCGAGTCGATCAATTTCCTTGCTAAGTTCGATGATCTGCCCCAGAGTCATTGTCTGTTGAGATGCGTGAGCTTTTCCGCGTTGCACTTCAGTCAGCAACGCCTGTTCTGCCTGCAACGCCTTTTTGTAACGCTGCATAAAACTTTCCAGCAATGCGGGCTGAAGATATTCCTGACTTAGCTTGCGAGCTGTTTCGATTTCTCGCAGCGGAGCTTGTCGGATTGACGTTTCCTTCATGCGAATCTGTTCCTGCAGATCCACGATGATCGGATTGTTGGGGCCGAATTTCCGAAGCGCCACGTCCAATTCTGTCTTCAGCCGAATCAGATCTTCTTCAGCTCGCCCGGCGTAAATTGAATTTCGCCCGCCGATTCCAACGGACTGTTCCAGCATCTGCAAACCAACTTCATCGGCGAAGCGAGTGATGTCTTCGTTATTGCGAATCGCTTCCATCAACGCTTCAACGCTGGCTCGAGCCTCAGCGGTTTCCTGTTGTGCCACAGAATATCGGTCAGTCAGCAACTTAACGTTTTCTTCCGCCATATTGACAATCGTGTTACGGCCTCGCATCAGGTCCGGGGCGGAAGCAAACAGCTGATTTCGATAGTTCTTCTTCGTTTCCAGTTCTGTTTTGATTTCTTCAAGCGTCTCACGCAACCGTTCATGATTTTGATCCGACGAATCTCTGCTAACGTCGGTCATATATCCCTGATAGGCGGCCAGCACGGCTGTCAGCACGGCTGCGGCAACCTTGGGATCTCGAGAACGATACTTAAGATCCAGGACCTTGGTATTGAATTCCGACGACACAGACAAAGAGGCCTGGATCATCATAACGGCTTCTGCTTCTGACAAGCCTTCAAATCCACCCTTAAAGCGTTCGGGAAGAATCGAGAGTGCCCTCTGCATAACAGCCTCGCACGACATTAACTTGCGAAACGTGGGCATGTCGCGAGCCGAATCACTGGCACCCTGAACCCGCTCTTCTGTGACGCTGTCCTTTTTCACAACGTACAACGAAGCCGACGACTGATAGATTCGTGGAGCCGTTGAGTAGTAAGCGGCTCCCATGATTCCGGAAACCACCAGACACGCCAACAGAATACCGCTGCGCAGGCGTACCGTACGCATAAAGCGAGCCACTGAATGCAACGTGGTTGCCAAAGCGTCCTGCCCTGCAGCTTCAAGTCCTGTCATGTTAGCTTGAGGAGATGTCATAAAGCTCGGCTTCCTGCCGCGTTTATCAGGTTAAAGTTCTTACTGAATCAAACTGTTCGCATTGAGTCAGGTTTCCAGATCTGACAACGGAACGTTTCCGAACGTCAGCTCCATTGGCCCGACTCACCGCTTTGTTAAAAGATTCCAGCCGAACCCGTGATGCCGACTCGAATTAGCTGCAATGCTTCCAGGAAGACTGTTCCAGCCGTTTGCTCAACAGAAACAATATCCCCAGGTCCCAGCACAAGATCTGACTTCGGATTTCGTTTTGCTTTGCGAAGGCTGACTTCGATTAGGGCGCGATCACCGGGATTCGCCAACGGACGTATCACAAACACCTTGTCCGCTAATTGATTGCTTAATCCGCCAGCCTTGGAAATTGCCCCCAGCACCGTTAACGGCTTGCCGATGGGATAGTCGTAAGTGTCCGGCTTATTCACCAAACCGGTAACCTGCAGCGGAGCCGGATCGCGTTTTTCAACCATCACTACGCCACCATCCTGAATGTTGTAGCTGTTGGTTCCCGACACTGACGCCGAAATCAGGTTAATGCTGTAGGAATTCATGCCATCGCCACTGACCTCAGTGGAATCGCTGACAGTGGAATATGGCAAATTGGAACCTCCAGCAACCGATGGCCGCTGCACTGAACCGCCTCGCTTGGGATTGCGAATCTCGACATTTTCGCCCGCGTTATCAGCCAGTCCACCTGCCGCTGCAATGGCAGAAACAACGTCGCTGGCGTTTGGCGGAAGTTCATAAATCTGAGGTTCTTTCACCGCACCAATCACTCGGATACGGTTCATCTTCTTTTGAACGACTGAGACAGTTACAGTGGGATTCAGGTACAGCCCTTTGTTAACCGCTTCCATGCGAATCAGGGCTTCCGCACCTTGAGGCTCGTTCCCAGCCAGTTCGACTCGACCAATTCCGGGTATCGGAGCAAAGCCATCACTGCCCACCCGAGCCGTTCTTTCCACAAGATCGTCTTTGCCCAGGCCAGCCGCGATCGCGACATTCAGCAGGTCGCCAGGGCCGATCATTTCGCTGCTTCCAGACACGCTTGCAAGTCGCGTTAAATCAACTTCCTGAGGATTTGCCTGAGGAATAACGGCAAGCCCCTTGGGGATCGATTCAGCGCGATAATAATTTCTGGATGTCTGACACCCGGAAATCACCAGCACCAGCAGCAGTTGTGCGCTGACGCGGAGAAATTTGGATCCAGAGTTTTGATTGGTCATCTGGAAGTAAGCCCATTCAGACACGTAGCCACACCGATACTTCTGCCATTAATGGACAGCACAGAAGCCATTGTGAACACGGATCAAATGTAGTGAGAGAGGATGGGAAGGCAATGATGCCCAATTGAGACGGGAAGCAATTGTTGAGAGGAGTATTTGGAGTGATGCGGCCTTGAGATCGGCGGCATTGTTGACGTTCTATTTGAATTCACGAAAACGGGTCAAGACGAATCACGCATCCAGCACGACGCAAAGGAGCAAAACATGCTTCACCGCTTCAGCCAAGCGGCAATATCTGCAGAACGCGATGCAAACTTCCGAGAACCGACACGGCAACAGCCTGATTCCGAGAAGACAACGTCAAGAACAGCGGCAGTAACAGGCAACAACTATGCCACGCTTGCATTCCCACCACAGGCAAACGAACCATTAAGCACTGGGCAGCCGCAACTATTCCGGCAAGTCGCCCTTACGAAGCTTTTTCCGTCGAACTGGCTTTTCACGGGGCGGAGCATCTTCACGAGCTTTCTGAATCGACCGAATCAGTCCCAAAATCCCCCCCGACAAGTCCGCAGGCGGCGTTCCAGGTGGTGACGAAGACACGTCTCCGATCAAATTCATGACGGCATCAGAAACCGGAGGCGGCTCCGGAGTGAAACCTTCGGGATCAGCACTTAGCGCCATCTGATCGACTAACGAAAAGCCGGGAGGTGTGATCAGCTTAGGCTCAGCCACCGTTCCCTTAATCTGCAACTGGAATGGATTGCGGACCACTTTTGACAACATCGACATCAAGCCACCAGTTGGGGAAGCAGGCGCAAACTGCAACGCCAGGGCAAGATCAAGAGTTTCGTCCAAACCGACAACTCCGGACGATTCAATACGCATTCGAGCAGCCATGTCGGGCAGCAAAAACACTAAACCATTGTGATGGATCCCCAGCGCATCCACACTGAACGCGACAGCGGAATCTCTGGCAATCTGCAGTCGATTCGGCACACTTTGTCCGGCGATCTGCCCCAGCATGCGGCTGATTTCTGAAGCCCACTGCTTCTTCAGCTGCGCATTAACTTCATGAAACACGGCCGTACCACGAATCGGAAATGGCGAAACCGGATCAGCGTCCAACCGGACCGCCATTGATTCCAGCCGAACCGAAACTTGGCCGGACAACGCCGTCGATTGCGACAAAACGGGAGCAATCAACGCCAGATTCTGCTCCGTATGAGATTCAGACAGTGGTTCATGATCAAAAATCTGAACCGGGTTGATTATTAGCCAACGCCCGGCTTCCGTCGTTTCAACCGATCCTTCGATATCGACGTCCGCCAGATCGATGTACGGCAATTCGCGATAGTCAGACTTCAAAACAAGTGCGGCATTCTGAATTTCGAACTGCACGTCAGGCTTGGCGGCCTGTTCGGATTCCTGAATAACGTTCAGAGGCAGGTTCCCGTTTTCATCCAGAGTCACCGTGAGCGAAGGCTGCACAATGGTGATTTTTCCCAAATCTCCACCGTTTGCCAGAAACCCAAACGCCGACTGCGACGTCCGAACCGCTTTCACGGTTAGTTGAACGCGCCCCGATTCGTCAGAAATGCTGACGTTTTCATATTCTATGGGTGTAAACCAACTGCCCGCCCCGGCTCCTGACGTGGCAGTCAGCCCGAATTTCTCCAACCGATCATTCAACACGCTGTCGCGATACGTGGATTTCATGACCGCAATGGGCAGAATCACGGTCCCGGAAAACAGCATCCCGCCCAGCACAGACGACGCCACAAACGCCCGTCTCCACCTGGGAACGGCTGGCGGTCGAGTCCTGGGATTGTCCGTTTTTTCCGTATCCATGGCCCTGAAGTCTAAAAAGTGGATTTACGCTTCGCAGAGAATTCTTCCCACACTCTAATTTTACAAAGCTTGATTTCGCGCCAGATCAAAAAATGGCGGCAAATGAAACATGCTCCGGGCGTGGCAACCAGGTCAGTTCGCTGAACTGCCGGTAACATTTGGCATTCTATTCCAGGATGCCCAACCAAGTCATCACCGAACTTGGCAGGTTTGTGGCATCCATGAAAGTCCTGCAGTAGCATTGCTGTTGTTGAAGTCTCCAAAATTCGAATACTTGCGGCGTTTGGCGCCCGGTTTCGGATTGGCGGCAAGTTTGTCACCAGCCAGTTTCCCCACCACAATTCTTCGTGATCAGCCCCATGGCAGGGATCGCGAATCGATTTTCTTAAAGGCCATCCATTGATGAAACAGTTTTTGCTACTCGCAACCGTGATCGCTTCCGTGTCAGCTCAGTCAATTCAGGAAGTCACTTTTCGCGACAAAGACAGCGAACACGTGGAAGTGCTGATCGGCGAGAACGTTTTCGCTGTAATGAACCATGGCAAGAACTGGAACAAGCCGTTTCTATTTCCCGTCAGCGCCCCGGATGGCACCAACATCCTGCGAGACATTATTCCAACGGAAAAGGAGCAGGGAAGTTCCAAAGAAGGAACCGACCACTTTCATCACAAAGGTGTCTGGGTTTCAGTAGATTCGGTCAATGACGAAAAGCTCAACTTCTGGCACGAAAAAGCGAAGATCGTTTCTAACAAAATTGAATATGCAACAAACCAGGATCATTCAGGGCGACTGACAATCCACAACACATGGATGCAGGACGACAAGCCGCTGCTGAAGGAAACAACGATGGCCACGTTTTACCCATCACGACTGGTGACCTATCATATTGAACTGGCAGCCATCGACAAAGACGTTACCGTCTATGACACCAAAGAAGGTTTCTTCGCCGTTCGCATCGCTCACACCATGCGAGAAATGCAAGGCGGACACATCGTCAACGCGGAAGGCCTGAAAGGCGAAAAAGAATGCTGGGGCAAACCATCGCCATGGATTGACTATTATGGGCAGGTGGGTGACTCAACATGCGGCATCGCATTAATGGACCATCCCAGCAACTTCCGACAGTCACGCTATCACGTTCGCAGCTATGGACTGTTTTCAATCAGCCCGTTCGGACCTCACGCCTACAGCAACAAAACAGAGCCAGCATCGCCCGTCACAATTTCACCGGACAAAGAACCGTTGAAACTTACCTACGCGATGTTTGTACACAACGGTGACACAGAAACAGGAAAAGTTGCCGACGCTTACCAGCAGTTTCTGAAAGTTACAGAAAACTGATTCGCCCGCATCCCTGCCCTGCCAACGTACACGAGCCTGTTGAGAATTACGATGAAGCAATTGAATCGATTCCGTTTTGCCGTTGTGGCGATTGCCGCGATTTGGTCATCCTGCACATCAGTCGCCACGGCTGACGACCGCCCGAATATGGTCGTCATTCTTTGCGACGATCTTGGTTACGGAGATCTCGGCATTTACGGCCATCCGCACATTCAAACAGCCAACTTGGATAAGCTGGCCAACGAAGGTTTGCGATTCACAAACTTCTACTCAACAGCCCCCGTGTGTTCTCCATCGCGAGTCGGACTGTTGACCGGTCGCAGTCCAAACAGAGCAGGCGTGTACGACTGGATTCCACCATCCGGAAAGGCGAAAGCGGACGCCAGAGAGCAGGTTCACATGAAGGCGTCTGAAACAACAATCGCTCATGTATTGAAGAATGCAGGCTATGCCACCTGCATGTCCGGCAAGTGGCACTGCAACGCCGCATTCAACAGCGACAAGCAGCCTCAACCGGACGACGCCGGTTTCGACCACTGGTTTGCCACGCAAAACAATGCAGCGCCGTCTCACGAAAACCCCACCAACTACGTTCGTAATGGAACAACGGTTGGCAAAATCGAAGGCTTCAGCTGCCAGATCGCCGCAGACGAAGCCATCAACTGGACAACGCAACACGTTAAAGGAAATCCTGACCAGCCGTTCTTCGTTTACCTGGCGTTTCACGAACCTCATGAACCCGTAGCGTCTCCCCCGGAACTGGTGGAACAATACAAAAACGTCACCTTCGACACAGATCAGGCTCAGTACTACGCCAACGTACATAACGTGGATCTGGCCGTCGGCAAACTGGTTAAGGCTTTGCAGAAGCTGAAGGTCCGAGACAACACGCTGATCGTGTTCACGGCAGACAACGGTCCGGAAACACACAACCGATACCGCAGCGCGAATCGCAGCTGGGGCAGTACGGCTCATTTGCGAGGCATGAAGCTGCACACTCACGACGGTGGCTTCCACGTCGCCGGAATCTTCAATTGGCCGAATGGCATCAAGCCCGGCCAGGTCACAGACACAGTCGGCTCAGCGCTGGACCTGCTTCCAACAGCCTGCAGTCTCGCCCAAACCCCGCTGCCAGCAAACAGAAGCCTTGACGGAATAAGCCTGGCATCACTCTTCGAAACAGGCACGGCCGCAGAACGCACAAAGCCGTTGGTGTGGACCTATTATAACGGTATCAATGATGCCCGCGTCGCGTTAAGGCACGACCAGTGGAAAGTGCTGGCCCGCCTGAACGGTGGCGACTTACCAAGAACAGAAAACCTGACACCAGCAACGCTTGCCGCAGCCAAAGCCGCCACTCTCACAAACTTCGAAATCTACAACATCAGCACTGATCCGGGTGAAACCCAAAACCTGGCTGGCCGCGGAATCGCAGAAGAAACCCAGCTGGTGAATGCCATCGAAGCAGGCTATCGCGATCTGGTCAACGACTCGCCTGCATGGCCCCCTGCAGATTAGTGCTTCAACCTGACCTCAGAAACCCGCAACGATAGGCATCCATTATGTTGGCGCGACTTAACCGTTTAACGTGGCTCTCCATCGGCGTAGCCCTGCTAAGTACGACGCAGGCCCGTTGCAACGACAACGACCTCCGGTTGCACGTCCGTCAGCGGTCCGAAACCGCCAGTGAAAGCGGACGCTGGCACACCACGACTGCGCCCGCCACGTGGAAGGCATCGGAAACGGCAATCGTGGTCTGCGACATGTGGGATAAACACTGGTGCCCGCAGGCGACAGAACGAGTCGGCCAGATGGCACCGAGGATGAATGAAGTCATCAAGGCAGCTCGAAAACGTGGAGCACTCATTATCCACTGCCCCAGCGACACGCTGGACTTCTATAAAGATACGCCTCAAAGAAAGCTGGCTCAGTCGGCGCCGGTCGTCGAAACAACGATCCCCCTGCAACGATGGTGTCATCTGGACAAGACGGTTGAAGGTGCAACCTTGCCCATTGATGATTCTGATGGAGGCTGCGACTGTGACACCCCAATAAAAAGTTTCAAAGCATGGAGTCGTCAGCACCCCGCCATCGAGATCGCTGCGAACGATGCAATCACAGATAGCGCTGAAGCGTTTTATCTGTTGAAGCAGAAAGGAATCACCAACGTCATCGTCATGGGAGTTCACACAAACATGTGCGTGCTCGGTCGCCCGTTTTCGATTCGGCAAATGGTGCAGCAGGGACAAAACGTGGTCCTGATGCGAGACATGACTGACACCATGTACAACCCCGGAATGGCTCCATTCGTCAGCCATTTCACCGGCACGGACCTGGTTGTCGAACACATCGAAAAGCACTGGTGCCCAACTATTTTAAGCACCGACCTGATCGGCGGTGAAGAGTTCCGCTTTGCGAAAGACGATCGCAAACACCTTGTCGTGCTGTGCGCCGAAAAAGAATACCAAACGAACGAATCACTGCCAAAGTTTGCCCGTGAGCAACTGGGACACGATTTCCGAGTCAGCTTTGTCTGGGATGACGCTAACGAAGCCAACAACCTCCCGGGCATCGATACTGTCGCCAACGCAGACGTGCTGTTTGTGAGCGTCCGTCGCCGAACATTGCCGGAAGCCCAGCTTAAATTCGTCAGAGAGTTCGTCGCATCTGGTAAGCCGGTGGTTGGAATTCGCACGGCAAGCCACGCGTTTTGTCTGCGAGAAAAACCGGCCCCTGAAGGTCTGGCTGACTGGCCGGAATTCGACAAACAGGTTTTCGGTGGGAACTATTCCAATCATCACAAAGCAGGTCCGAAAACAGCGATCACTGTTGCAGACCTTAACAAAGACCTGAAACAAGCGTTGTTCAACGATGTTGACACATCGCAACTGGTCGGCAACGGTTCGCTGTACGTGGTCAGCCCGCTTGCTGAAACAGCCGATACTATTCTGACGGGAACAATACCAAGCCAATCGCCCGAACCAGTGGCATGGTTCAACCGGCGAAGCGACGGCGGCATCAGCTTCTACACGTCGCTGGGACACATCGACGACTTCCAAAACGTTCACTTTGCAACATTTCTAAAAAACGCCCTGAAGTACATCGCCAAAAACAAGGAAGCCGCTAACGAAAAGTAGCCGGTGGCTTCGCCAGATTGAAATCTGGCTTTCGGTATGTAGTCTGCTAAGACTACAACTGCAGCCTGCAGGTGATTTCTCGCATCCTTTTTATGGCCGATTATCTCGTGACGAATTCCATCGACACGAAAGTCTCTATTGCTGAGCTGCATGACGTTTCCGTTCGATTCAACACTTCATCACCAATCGTGTTGCAGGTTCAAAACCTGACCATTCACAGCGGCGATTTCGTCAGTGTCGTGGGAGCTTCAGGCAGCGGCAAATCGACTTTGTTACGCTTAATCGCCGGCCTTACTCAACCAACCTCAGGTACAGTAAAGTCGCCGTCGTCCGATAGCAGTTCGCCAGCTGCCACGGGCATGGTCTTTCAGAGTGCGAATCTTGTGCCCTGGCGAACAGCCGAAGGCAATGTCCGACTACCGTCCGAACTTGGCACGCAGCCGACACAAATCAGCAGCGATCGCATTGACGAATTGTTCCAGCTGGTTGGACTAACAACCGCAGACAAGGTGAAACAAGCGTCCGCTCTATCCGGTGGCATGCAAATGCGAATTTCATTGGCGCGAGCTTTGGTCCGAGACCCCAACCTGTTGCTGATGGACGAACCATTTTCTGCACTCGACGATTTATTACGAATGCAGCTTGAAGAAGACGTTCGCAGAATCCATGCAGCCCAGGCATTAACGACAGTGCTGGTAACGCACAATATCGCCGAAGCAGTCTTCATGAGCGATCGAGTATTGGTTCTGGGGAATCGACCGTCAACAATTCACAAAGACCTGAAGATCAACCTGACAGCAGAACGCAGTGGTCAGCTGCGGAACACGCCTCAATTTCATTCTGCCGTTGCTGAAGTCACCGATGCACTAAGGTCAGCGGCCGCCGCAGGACAATTCGGTTAAGCCCCCAATGTCACAACGCTTTTACCTTTCCATCATTGCTCCGTTAACCGCTCTGGTGCTGGCAATTTTTTGCTGGCAGGCGGTCGTATGGCTTACCGGTGTTTCCCCAATCGTAATGCCAGCTCCCACGTCAGTGATGATGGCACTTAAAAAGGAAGCTCCAAAGTTACTGAACGCAGCTATGCGGACCAGCACTGCTGCGATTCTGGGATTGTTTGCAAGTACGATCCTGGGAGTCATTTGTGCGTTTGGGTTTTCTCAATCGCGTTTAATTCGCACGACTTTTTACCCCTTTGCAATCCTGCTGCAAACCGTTCCAATAATCGCCGTTGCCCCTATTGTTGTGATTTCATTCGGACGTGGGTTCCTGAGCGTCGCTTTGATTTCCATGATCATCAGCATCTTCCCCGTCATCACCAGCACCACGACAGGACTGCTGCAGGTTGAAGCAAGTCTGCTGGAACTCTTCCGTCTGAACAAGGCGACATGGTGGCAGGAACTCTGGAAACTGCGATTGCCCAGTTCCCTGCCCTACATGATCAGCGGCATTCGAATCGCTGGAGGTGCGGCCATTGTAGGTGCAATTGTGGGCGAGTTCTTTGTCGGTTCCGGCCAACCGGGGCTGGGTGCCATGATTCAAAAAAAATCGCAGGGCATGAACATGGACGAACTCTACGCCACAGTCTTCGTCGCCACACTGCTGGGAGTCGTCTTCTTCAGCGTCGTCACACTCATCGGCGAACGAACCCTGAAAACCCACTTCGCCACCAGCCTAAGCGGTTCACCAGGCAAATAGTGCAGACAAGCGAATTCCTTCAGAATTGGCCCCCATGAAATTGATTGCTATGAATATAGCATCATCGTGAAGTCGTGTTATCGTGACAGACTTGCGATCGGCTGATAACATATCAGACAATAAGGCAGTCGCAGCCCAGCGTTGCATCAAGACTGATTTCTCGAAC
>ERZ887942.160-NODE-160-length-54676-cov-13.429285_pt1 | contig 54676 bp, 61 predicted proteins | sample MGYA00521099_ERZ887942 | MGnify/ENA primary metagenome ERZ887942 (study PRJEB32303, sample SAMEA104408605) | aquatic metagenome | biome: Brackish water; feature: Pelagic; material: water | place: Baltic Sea | collected 2014-06-07T06:48:00 | depth 16,251 m ... | reverse complement strand
GAAGACCAAAACGGCAGGCCGACCGTCCAATTACGGAACGTGGAAGGTGGGGGTTCATTGCGATTGCGCCACCTCTCGCGTCATCAGCCCCACAGCTCACCGTCCTTGAGCTGGAACGGCCGTTACTTAGCTGTGATCACCCAACGCGGCAACCACAGACTGGTCTTAATTGAAGACCGCCTGAGCGGCAAAGCTCACCCCCTACGCTTGCCCTCCGGTCGAGATCCCGTGCAGGTCAGCCTCGCTCCTGATGCACGAAAACTGGCGATTCAAACCGCGGATCAAGGGCGTTGGCGGGTCGAAGTGATTGACCTGAGCGGATTACTGGAGCCCGACGGACCTGGAGGCCAGCGACGCAGCACTCCAAGCGAACCAAACCGATGAAAAAGAGATGCCTCACATCGGCTCTACTGCTTTGCTTCGTCGCTTTGGGGTGCAGTCAAAACGGCATCCGCCCCATGTCCCGGGTCGGGGCATCCCTACGACGCAGCGCCGAGAGCCGGCGCCTGCCCTCGATGGGACAACGTTGGCTTGCCAGCCTGGCCAGTCGCAACGGCAGAGAGCGTGTGGAGCTTATTGACCTGAGCAACGACACACCGGTGCCACTCAATGGAATCAATCAGGCCGATTCCCAGACCATCAGCCTCAGTGTGAGTGGTGATGGTCAGAGGATCGCCCTGGTCCGCCAACGCGAAGAGCGAACCGAATTAATGCTCTATCGACGCAGTGTGAGCGCTTTGCAACGACTGCCGATTAATCCTCCTGGGGTGCCCCGTTCCGTCAGCCTCAATGAAAATGGCCGACTGCTAGCCGTTCAGGTGAGCCGAAGAGGACGTTGGGATGTGGACTTGATTCGCCTCCCCTAGCTAGGGAATCAGCCCTGCCCAATGCAAAAAGGTGTCAGCACTGAGGGCTTCCGTGAGCACTACAGCTAAAAATCCGATCATGGCGAAGCGACCATTAATCCGCTCGGCATAGGCACTCCAGCCAAAGGCAGGCACGTCTTTTGTTGTGGCACTGGTCTCTGGAGCGGTCGACGCAGAGGAGGGCTCCTCAGGAGTGGGATCCATGGCTTGATCAGATTTGGTCATGGTTGATAGCTACTGGCGGGGATCAGGCTCCAATCGCCATCCCCCCGCAGTTCAAGCACGTTGTCATGGAAGTGCTTGAGGGAAGGACGATGGCCAACACTAATAAACGAGAGATCTCGATCAACGAGCAACTCATAAAGCTGCTTCTCCGTCTTCACATCAAGGGCACTGGTTGCCTCATCCAGGACCACAAAACTCGGAGAGTTCAACAACAACCTTCCAAAGGCCAATCGCTGCTGTTCTCCTAAGGAAAGGATTCGAGGCCAATCCTGCTTGATATCCAAGTCGGGATAACGGGTCACGAGCTTTTGCAAGCTGACCTGCTCAAGCACACTTCGGAGCTGTTCATCACTAAAACGGTTCTCGTCTGCTGGATAGCAAAGCTGCTCTCTGAGCGAGCCCAGCAACATGTAAGGCTTTTGAGGAATGAACAGAAGGTCACCCATCGATGGCCTCTCCACGCTGCCCCGAGTGGGCTCCCAAAGGCCGCTAATCATCCTCAAGAGTGATGTCTTTCCGCATCCGGATGGCCCAACAACTAACAACTTCTCATGGTCACCGATATCAATCGTGAGATCTTCAATAACCGGGTTCTTTCCATTAGGAGGGTAAAGATCGGCAGAACGAATCACGATGCTGTTACTTCCAGGAACAACACGGCTATTACTACTAGGGGCCTGCTTGCTCACCTGCTCAATCTTGGTTTGGAATCCCTCGAGACGACTAATCCCTGCAGCGAACTGAGCAAGTTGCTCAATTCGAGCCACAATGAAGAACAACGATCCCTCCACCATATTGAAGGCAAAGTTGGCCTGATTGAAAACCCCAAAATCAATCTCACCGGCAAAATAAACAGGCGCCATCACCAAAAACGGGAGGAAAACTCCTGCGTAGGAGACCGATCGACGCATCACATCAATGATCACCTGCCAAATAATCAGCAGGTTGAAATTTTTAACAACTGAGCCAAGACGCCTGTACGACTCTTGCTTTTCTTGCCCCTCCCCCGAATAAAAAGCAATCGATTCAGCGTTGTCTCTGATATGAACCAAGCCATAGCGAAAATCAGCTTCATAACGAAGCTGGTCGTAATTGATTCTGACCAGATTGCGCCCTGAGACAATCAATAGAGTTGTGGCGACTGCCGAATATCCAAATAGGGCAAAAGTAAGCCTAGAGCTGATACTCCAAAGCACCAAAATATTAAGCGAAAACGTTAAAAGCGCATCAAATAAGCCCAGAGCAAGGCTTAAACTTTGTGCCGTAAAAGATTCTGTGTCCTGAGTGATCCTTTGATCAGGGTTATCAACATCTGTTTCATCCTCACTATTTGGATTAAGAACATAATACGCCTTATTTTTCATGTAATCGCCAATCAGCGACTTAGACAGCCACTCTCTCCAGATAATCCCCAGCTTTGCGGTGATATAAACCTGAGTCACCCGGATAGGGAGAGCAATCACAAAGCAGGCACCATAAATCGCCAATCGCCCATAAAAGCCTCCTTGATCCTTATCAACCAAGGCATTCGTAATGTCTCGATAGATAAACCCAATCCCAGTATTGATTCCATTCACGGCAAGCAACATGAACACAATCGTTGCGAGCAAGCCCCAATTGAGCCAACGCCTCTGGCGCAATTGCTGGCGGAAAGCCACAAAACTGGCCAAACCAACCAGAAAGAGCGTCACAAAAGCCGCGCCCCACCAACTCGACCAAATCGTGGCGATCGTTCCCGAAACACCAGAGAGATATTTGTCCGTTAAATCCGGCTGAAACCGATCCAGGCTGCGAATCAATGCGGTAAGCACCGCAAGCACCAAACCGCCCACACAAAACAGAAGGCATACCAACAGCCAAATGAACTGCCATCCGCTCGCTTGATCGAGCGGCAAAAAGAAGGGTTGGGCCAGGTGACGCAGCTTGGCCAGCTGATTACGCAGATTTTTAAACGGACCGCTGCTGGCGAAAGTTGACGCTGTCATGCCGTCATTCTCACAAGCCAAACCTTTATCCGGGAGGCCATTCCAGGGAACGCCCACCGATCACATGCACGTGCAAGTGGAACACGGTCTGTCCTGCACCCTCTCCGCTGTTAATCACCGTTCGCCAATCGCTTAATCCTTCTTGCTTGGCAACCTTCGCCGCCACGACCAACAGATGCCCAAGCAGCTCCTCATCCGCTGTCTCCGCTTCGCGCAAGCTCTCTAGTGGCTTGCGCGGAATCACCAGCAGATGAACAGGAGCGGCCGGAGCAACGTCACGGAACGCCAGACAGCTGTCATCGCTGTACACCTCATCGCATGGAATCTCTCCACGCAAGATGCGGGCAAAAATCGTGTCGCCAGCCATGGTCACAACCCTGGGCAAAACAGTGGATGAGACGGGTGGGGCATCAGATGCTTATCCCGCAACCATCCAATGCTGGCACGCTGCTCAAGTGCATCCATTCAAGGAATGGAGGCGCTTCCCGTCACGGTGGAAGTGGATCTAGCCCCAGGGCTTCCAGGCTTGCAGCTTGTGGGACTTCCAGATGCTGCCATTCAAGAATCGCGCGAACGCGTTCGAGCAGCGCTGCGCAACAGCGGCTTTCGCGGCCCCCTCGTGCGGGTCATCGTCAATCTGGCACCAGCGGATCGACGCAAGGAAGGACCCGCCTTCGATCTCCCGATCGCGCTGGCCTTGCTCGTCGCCAGCGGTCAGCTTGATCCCCAAAAACTGGAGGGGCTGTGCTGCGCAGGAGAACTGGGCCTGGATGGAAGTTTGAGGCCCTGCCGCGGCATTCTGGCCATCGCCTGCCAAGCAAAGACCCAGCAAGCCAAGGCGTTTGTGGTGCCATCCGCCAACGCGGCAGAAGCCTCTCTGGTGGCCGGACTCCCCATCGTGAGCGCCCAGACGCTGGGGCAACTCGTTGAGCAGTTACGGCATGGCATCGAGCACAACTCTTGCCCTCAGCCCACAAGGGAGCAGCCTGCAACGACAACGAGCCCTTCCAGCGCCTCAGCTCCCTCGTCCGCAGCCCCCCTAACGATTCAGCATTTCGCGCGAAAGGCACTGGCGATTGCTGCCGCCGGTGGACACCACCTCCTGATGGTGGGGCCTCCTGGCTGTGGCAAAACAATGTTGGCGCGCCAGCTCCCCAAGATTCTTCCGCCGTTAAGCGACTCAGAGGCTCTGGAGCTCACCCGCCTTCAATCCATTGCTGGCACGCTCGGCAGCGTGACAAGCCTGGTGCGGCAACGACCATTCCGTGCACCGCATCACAGCACCACGGCAGCGGGGCTTCTCGGCGGCGGCACCAATCCTCGGCCCGGTGAATTGAGCCTGGCCCATGGAGGCGTGCTTTTTCTCGATGAGCTCACCGAATTCCCAAGATCCATCCTCGATCAGTTGCGTCAGCCTTTGGAGGAGGGGGTTCTCTGGATGAGCCGAGCGCGATTGCGCTGCGCCTTCCCCTGCAGGGTGACCCTGGTGGCTGCCACCAATCCCTGCCCTTGCGGCTGGCATGGTGATCCTTCCAACCGCTGCCGTTGTTCGGAGCTGCAACGGCAGCGCTACTGGAACCGCCTATCAGGTCCATTTTTGGATCGTCTTGATCTTCAATGCCGCCTCGAACCTGTGCCAACAGGCCAAATACGCCGTTGCTTCAAAACAACAGCAGATTCAACAGAGAACCAAACGGAAGAGAGCGTCTCCCCCGAAGCCATCCAGGCCGCGCGCATCAAAATGTGCCAACGCAACCCGAGCGGCCAACTCAACAGCCAACTCAGCGCGCTCGAGCTCGGCCGCTACGGCCAGATCGAAGAACGGGCCTTTCAATGCTGGGAGCAGGTGGTGTCGAAACGGCAGCTAAGCATGCGCAGCAGCTTGAGGCTTCTGCGCGTTGCCCGAACCATTGCCGACTTAGACGCTGTGCCAAAAGTGGGCGAACAACATCTTGCGGAAGCAATCTGCTTCCGTAGCTATGACCAAACGCCCAAAGCCACTATTTGAGCCGATCGCCGCTTAGCGCGATCCCTCTTCAGGAACGTCTCGGTACGGTTGAAATCCAATCGCAGGAGGAACCGTCTTCTTCTCCTCACTTGGATTCCCAAGGGCGTGGGAGAGGGTTTCACCCACCCAGTCGCGAAGCGATTTAAACATCAATGCCATGGTGGATCCCATTCGAGATGCTTCTAGTCTCGGAACGCACCTAAAAAAAAGAACCAGTCAAAATACCGATCCTTCGATATTTCGACAGAACAGAGGGCTTAAAACTAAAAATGCGGACCGATCAACGGCGGCGGCGGCGCTGCTGAGCTTTGCGCTTGTACTTCTCGATTGGAGTCTCGTGATGACGCAGGCGCTTGAGATCCGCAAAGATCCCGGCCTTGGAGACCTGACGCTTAAAGCGACGTAGGGCAGATTCGATGCCTTCGTTTTCTCCAACCGTGACCTGAGTCATTCAAAAAGCGAGGATTTCCAGCTCAGCAATGTAGCAAGCGATCGGCAAATGGCTCAAAGAGCGCCGGGCAATCCAGGCATGCCATCCCGGTAAACATAGAGATGTCCCAGCGTGCGCTTGCCGTATTGACGCCTCATCAGCTTCCAGCCCGGTTCAAGATTCAGCTTGAGGAAACCGTTTCCAGGCCCTCCTGAGCGAGCCACCACCATGGTGGGGCGGGAGGGATCACGCGTCGGGACGGCCAAGAGCTCGATATCGGAACCGGTTTTGACCACGGAGAGTCGATAACGCGTTCCAAGGTCATCGCCGCCAATGCGCAGGGAATACCCATTGCCATCGATGTAACGGTTACAGATTCCGGTGAAGTCAAAACTGGCCAACAGGGGATCAACCACTGCAGGGGAAGCGCCTGACACCGCAAAACAAGGCCGGGCACTGCTCCGCTGCTCATAAATATTCAGCTGAGAGCTCTCGCCCTTACCGATGGGAGCCGACACCATCACAAATTGGCTTTCGTCAACGTCTGCAGCAGTGAAGACGGATCCTTGAGCTTTCGCTGCTTGCGGCAGACCTGTGGCGACAGCTGCCGTAAATACAGCACAAGCAACAGCAGCGTTCCAAGGACGGCCCATCAATCAAATCCGATCATTAAGGGGATCGTATTAGTGCCTTTGCGTCTGAGCACGTGCCATCAGGCCGGTTTGTTGAGACGAATCGCGACTAAAAGTGACCCAAGCGTTGCCGGAAGACTCAAACCAAGGATCCATCGCGTTGGATTCACGCCCAGATCAGGATCTCCATATGCCAATTCAAAAACACAGCCTGTAGCTGCGATTCCGAGCACACATGCCAGGGCCAGGAACAGGCCAGAAAGGGGTTTCATCGGCATCGGTTTAAGGCGTCATGGGGCGGACGTCCTTGGCGAGGAAGCCATGGTCCTTTAGCTCCTTGTTGAGGCCACTGGAATCGGTCACACGATCGACAAACAGCACCCCACGGAGATGGTCCATCTCGTGCTGAATACAACGCGCCATCAGACCATCAGCCTTCATCGTGCGGGGTCGCCCCATCTCATCTCTGAAACTCAATTGAATAGCCGTCGGACGGACCACATCGAGATACACCCCAGGGATGCTTAGGCAGCCCTCCTCATAGGTATCCACAGATGCGCTGCAGGTTGTGATTTCAGGGTTGATCAGGACAAGGGGTGGGGTGCTTGGCGTCTCAAGGTCGAGGTCGATCACCAGTAATTGCTGATGCACCCCAACCTGAGGAGCTGCTAAGCCGATGCCACGGGCGGTGTACATGCTGCGCAACATGTCGCGGACCAAGTCGCGCACGCGCTCGTCAACCTTGCCGATCCGGCGAGCATCTGCCCGTAGCGCATCGTCGCCAAGAGTATGAATGTTGAGCGGAGCACTCTCTAAGGGCTCCTTAGGCACGGCAATGGAGGAGCTGCTTTTCTCAGCCGATCGTGCCAACTGGGCGAAGCTCCTAGCCAAAACCCCTCCTACCTTGAAGTTGTGCTGATCTTAGGCAGGCCTGATCTCTGCTTGATCCGTTCGACATGTCTCTGCAACAGCCCCTGCCCGCCACAACCGCGCTCGGACGCACTCCGGTGCTGCGAGCTCCGCAACTCCTTGGCGATTGGGTGCTCTGGCTCGAGCAGCGGCCCCACGAAAAAGGCCGCACCACAGCATTCATTCGCCGCTGGGGGGAGACAGAAACCACACCCCTGGAACTCACGCCAGCGCCAATTAATTTGCGCAGCAGAGTGCACGACTACGGGGGAGCGCCGCTGACGGCGACCCTCACGGCAGGAACACTCCAGCTGGTTTGGGTCGATGACAACGACGGTTGCCTCTGGTTCCAAGCCTGGACAGGCCTGGATGGGGCTAACGCCCAATCGCTGCAAGCCATAGCCAGCCCCCAACGGCTCACCTCCCCCAGCGACAGCGCGCTGGGGGGCGGCGTGATCGACCATGCCCGATCTCGATGGTTGGGCGTCATCGAGGAGGCCGGTTGTGATCGCTTGGTGAGCGTGGACCTTGATCAACGCAATCAAACCCCTGTTGTCGTGCATCAGCCGGCCGATTTCGCGGGCTATCTCGCCCTCAGCGCAGACGGAGCCCAGCTTGCCTGGGTGGAATGGCGGCAACCCTCCATGCCCTGGGATTGCTCCCAGCTGGTTGTGGCGCGGCTTAGGGCCTCTGGAGCACTGGAGGATTGCCACATGATCGCCGGCGGTGAACCTTCACAGCCCCAGGGGATCTCAGTGTTTCAACCCCAATGGCTGCCGGATGGAAGCCTCGTCGTAGCTGAGGACAGCAGCGGCTGGTGGAATCTGATGCGCCATCCCAGCGCCGAGAACTTCAGCAGCCACTGGCAACGTCTCTGGCCGATGGCCAAGGAGACGGCCATGCCCCAGTGGGTGTTTGGGATGAGTACCACCGCTTGGGATGGGGACAAGCTCTTAGCTGCCGTCTGCGATCAAGGTGAATGGCAATTGCAACGACTTGGGCTCGACGGCTCTGCAGAGAGGGTGGAACAACCCTTCAACGATCTCGCCGATCTGAACGCATCCAATGGCAGGGCTGTTGCCATCACAAGCAACAGCACCACAGGCCAAGGGCTTCTGGAGCTCGACTTGGGCTTAGGAACCTGGAAACACACTCCAGCCGCCGCTGCAGCCATGGAGGTCAACGAGATCAGCGTGGCCCAGTCGTTGTGGTTTGACGGGTCTGGCGGGCAACGCACCCATGCCTGGTACTACCCCCCAAGCAGGGGCGCAGATGCGTCATCACCCCTGCTGGTGAAGAGTCACAGCGGCCCTTCGTCGATGGCCCGCCGCGGCCTCAGCCTCGCGATTCAGTTCTGGACCTCCCGGGGCTGGGGAGTGGTGGACGTGAATTACGGGGGGTCCACAGGATTTGGCCGGTCCTACCGCAACAGGCTTCAGGGGGGTTGGGGTGTGGTGGACGTGAACGATTGCGCAGCAGCAGCCAAAACCTTGATTGCTGCGAAGCATGCCGATCCGAATCGCATCGCCATCGAAGGAGGAAGCGCCGGTGGCTTCACCACGCTGGCCTGCCTCTGCTTCACCGATGTCTTCCGCGCTGGAGCCTGCCGCTATGCCGTGAGCGATCCCAGCGCTTTAGCCACCGAGACCCATCGCTTTGAAGCCCGCTATCTCGATGGATTGATCGGCCCCTGGCCCCAGGAGCGGGATCTTTATGAGCAGCGATCGCCGCTGCGCCATGCACAACAGATCCGCTGTCCTGTGATCTTTTTCCAGGGCCTCAAAGACAAGGTCGTCCTGCCACAGCAAACCGAACGCATGGCCGATGCTTTACGCCGCAATGCCATCCCAGTGGAAGTGCACACGTTCCCTGAGGAAGGTCATGGCTTCCGAGATAGCAGCGTGCAGGTAGCCGTTCTGGAGGCAACAGAGCGCTTTTTCCGGCAACACCTCAATTGTTAGAGGCTTGGCCATATCCCAACCCACGGAACTGGCGATGCACCTCTTCCATTTGTGATGACGACAACAGCGGCGGCTCCCCGAGCTGCAGCGCTTGCAAATACATCTGTGCCAGCGTTTCCACCTCAACGGCAATCTTCAGCGCCTGATCAAGATCCCGTCCCAAACTGACCAATCCGTGGTGAGCAAGCAAACAGGCCTGCCTGTCTTGCAGAGCTTGCACCGTATGGGCCGACAGTTCTGCGGTGCCGAAGGTGGCATAGGGAGCACAACGAATGTCGTCACCACCAGCCACCGCTGTCATGTAGTGGAACGGTGGAATCCCCCGGTCATGGCAGGCCAGCGCCGTTGCATGAATGGGATGGCAATGCAACACCGCCATGGCATCGGGCCGATCAGCGAAGACATCGGCATGCAATCGCCACTCTGAAGACGGTCTGCGCTCATGACCAGGGAGCCCGCTTGGCAAAGGTTGGCCGCAAAAATCGATTGCCACCAGATCCTCCGGCTCCATCAGGTCGTAGGCCAAGGAGCTGGGGGTCACCAACAATCCCCCCTCAATCCGCAGCGACAGGTTGCCGGATGTGCCCTGATTCAAGCCGCTGCTGTTCATGGCACGGGCGACGTCCACGAGCTCACAGCGCAACGCCCGATCGTTCTCGTTCATCCCTCTCCCTGAATCAGCCACGGTTGTAAAGCTCCTTCAGGCCAACTTCACTGGCAGGCGCCACACCACGGTCGGTGATCAGAGCCGTGACAAGCCGCGCCGGGGTGACGTCGAACGCCGGATTAAACCCGGCACAACCATCAGGCGTGAGCTGCACGCTCACAATTTCACCAGCCGACTCCCCAGCGATGACCCGCCCCTGAATGGCGGTCACTTCCTCAGCGGAACGCGCCTCAATCGGGATCTCTGCCACCCCATCCGCAAGGCGCCAGTCGATCGTGGACGTCGGCAGGGCGACATAAAAGGGAACGTTGTTGTCGTGAGCCGCCAGAGCCTTGAGGTAGGTGCCAACTTTGTTGCACACATCGCCGCAGCGCGTGGTTCGATCCGTCCCAACGATCACAGCATCCACCTGGCCATGCTGCATCAGGTGACCACCTGCGTTATCGACGATCACGGTGTGCGGCACACCCTCACGCGCCAACTCATAGGCCGTGAGCGATGCCCCTTGATTGCGCGGCCGGGTCTCATCCACCCAAACATGAATGTTCAACCCGGCGCGATGGGCCTTATAAATCGGTGCCAACGCCGTTCCCCAGTCAACGGTCGCCAACCAGCCCGCATTGCAGTGGGTGAGCACCTGAAGCGGCTCATTTTGCCGTTCACGCGGTCGCTGCTCTGCCAGCGTTCGGAATAGATCGAGGCCATGCTCCCCAATCGCCTCGCACATCGCCACATCTTCATCAGCAATCAGCGCCGCCTCCCGCCGAGCCGCTGCCGCTCGCTCCGCTTCCGGCAACGGTTGCACCAAATCACGAACCCGTTCCAAAGCCCAACGCAGGTTCACGGCTGTGGGCCGACTGGCGTTGAGCTGATCAAAGGCTTGGGCCAAGCCCGCATCGCTGGCGTCGTCTTGAAGCGCGAGCATTAAGCCATAGGCGCCTGTCACCCCAATTAATGGCGCACCCCGCACCACCATCGTGCTGATCGCATCTGCCGCCTGATCACAACGCGTCAGCGTTCGGGTGATCAGGCGATGGGGCAACAGGGTTTGATCGATCACACCCACGGAGCGCTGGTCGGCTTCAAGCCAAATCGTCCGCCAGGCCTGGCCATCAATGTTCATGGTCGAAACGCGCCAGTTCTCCGGAACAATTGTTTTACCACTCACGTTTGCTGATCAAATCGGTCGATATCCAAACCAGTCAGGCACCTGGTGCTGACTTTCACCATCGAGCTGGCGATGGAGATGCACATACACACTGTTGCTCTCTGTCAAAGACAACTGTTCAATCGCCAAGCAATCATCCACGACACTGAGATCGTCCTTGTGCTGCTCAAGCGCATCCAGCAACCAGCGCTTCTTGGCTGCTGATTTAGCGGCTTGCAGCGAAGGGGCCACCACAAGTCCAAAGTGATGCAATTCCGCAAGCGAATCGGGTTGATAGCCCCCGAGGTTGACGAACCACAGCCGCTGCTTCTCGGAAGGAGGCTCCCGCTCAAGGGTGACGCGCCAGCCATCAATGCAATGCACGGCCATGTAGCTGTCGAGATGCAACCCACGACGGCGACCAAACCACTGCCGACGAAGCTCGGGATAGGTGTCCTCGATGCAGCGGCCGACCACAAACCGCACATCGTGAAGCTCAATCAAACTTCGATCCGTGCGCCCACCAAGGACAACCAAAAACAAGGTGGACTGTTCCAAGCGCTAACGGGGAGCGGAGCTAGCCATGCTCACGAAAAAAGCTGATCACACTGACGAGCTCATCAGCGAACCGATCAATCTCAGCATGCGTTGTACAAAAACTAAGGCTCGCGCGAGCTGATCCGGTCACGCCATACAGCCGGTGCAGGGGTTGGCAGCAATGGTGACCACTACGAATACAAACACCGGAGAGATCAAGCATCGCGGCGATGTCATTGGCATGAACACCCTCCACCACAAACGTGGCCAGGGCTCCTCGATCAGGCTGCTGCTCTGGCGTGGGACCAAGAATGCGCAGGCCATCGATCGATTGAAGCCGGCCAAACAGATGGGTGGTGAGCTCCGCCTCCCAGGCCTGAATCGCATCGAGTCCAAGGGTTTGCAAATAAGTAATTGCAGCACCCATGCCGATCGCTTCACCAATAGCTGGTGTGCCCGCTTCAAACTTATGAGGGAGTTCCGCCCAGGTGCTGTGATCCAAGAACACCTCTTGAATCATCTCGCCACCACCAAGGAAGGGTGGCATCGCCATCAAGGTTTGCTCCGATGCCCATAGAAACCCCATTCCGGTGGGGCCACATAGCTTGTGAGAGGAGCCCACAAGGAAATCAGCCCCGAGACTCTGCACGGCAATGGATTTGTGAGCCAGGCTTTGGCAAGCGTCCACCAAAACCTTGGCACCCACCGCATGGGCGAGGGCTGCAATCTCTTCAATCGGGTTGCAGCAGCCAAGAGTGTTGCTGATGTGGACCAAGCTCACCAAGCGCGTTTTCTCCGAGAGCTGATCGCGCAAGTCGGCGAGGTCGAGGGTGCCGTCAGGGGTCACACCCACATGCCTGAGCACGCAACCGGTGCGCTCAGCGAGCAACTGCCAAGGCACCAAGTTGCTGTGGTGCTCCATCACGGTGAGCAGCACCTCATCACCGGCCTTCAGCTGGGCATCACCCCAACTGCGCGCCACCAGATTGATGGCTTCCGTGGCATTGCGGGTGAACACAATCTCTTTTGAACTCGATGCACCGATCAAGCCAGCGGTCGTGGCACGAGCCGCTTCAAACGACTCCGTCGCACGTGCGCTGAGCTGGTGGGCACCTCGATGCACATTGGCGTTGTCGCAGGCGTAGTAATGCTGAATCGCGTCGAGCACCACATGAGGCTTCTGACTGGTGGCCGCATGATCCAAATAGATCAGGGGCTGACCAGAACTTGAAACCTGATCAAGGATCGGGAAGTCAGCACGCACTCGTTCCGCAAGGGTAACGGCAGCGTTACGGGGAAGTGTCGTCATGACGTCATCCCTCCCACTTGCAAGCTGTCGCCCAGCCAGCGCTGCGAGCCCTCGAGAGGCAAGCGATCCAGCACTTCCTTGCAATAACCACGCAGCAGCAGGGCTGCCGCAGAGGACTGCGTAATGCCACGGCTACGCAGATAAAAGAGCTGATCCTCCTGGAGCTGACTCACGGTGGCCCCGTGCGTGCAACGAACGTCATCGGCCACAATTTCCAACTCGGGCTTGGCATCAACGCGGGCGCGTCCCGAGAGCAACAAGTTCCTGCTGAGCTGGGAGGCGTTGGTGCGCTGCGCCGGCCTCGGCACTTGAATCGCTCCGTTGAAAATACTGTGAGAGCGATCCGCTGCAATCGTTTTTTGCACTTGATCCAGCGTGCCTTCCGGGCCCTCAAAACGCATCGCGGTATGGACCGCAAACTGCTCATCAGCAGCGGTGACGGAAAGGCCATGAATCGACGTAGAAGCCTGGCCATCCACTTGCACAACACGCGGCTCCAGCCGTCCAAACGACCAGCCCTGCGACACCGAAACTAGGGAGTAGTGACTCCGTGACTCTTGCTCCACAGCCAGGTTGGCGAGCAGAGCCTCTTGGCCTTCGCCCAAGGCAAGCAAGCCATGGTTCACCTTGGATTCCTGGCCAAGATGAATCTCGAGAAGATGACTGTGGGCAGCCTGACCCTGAGCACTCACAACCTGAAGAAGCTCAAGCTCTGCTTTTTCCTCAACTAACAGCAAAACCCTGGTTGGAACCAACATGGCGTTGGCCGCGAGCATGACCAACTCAACCGGTGGAACGTTGCCGCGAATGCGTAACGCCAGAATCTGCTGACTCACTCCGTGGTTGAGCTCCACCGGCCAATCCGACGCGCAACGACAACGGGACAAGGTATGGCCGAGAGCTTGCTGCAACTCAGCACCTTCAAGCTGCGAAATCCCTGCCGGCAAGGTCACACCCTGCAAGGGATCCAGGCTGCCATCAATCACAAGTCTCAGAGCCTGCTCAGGAACGCTGGGCAAGCTGTCAGCACTTGAGCGATCACTTTTTTGATCCGCAATCGACAGCTGAAACAGCGCCTCAAGGCGCGTGAGATCTGTAAGCCTCCACGACTCCTGCTTCCTGCTGGGAAAGCCCTGCTCTGACAGAGCCAAGCGTCCCCGGCGCTGAACCGGCTCCAGTGTCCCTGCTGGTGCAGGAAGCTGCGTCAACCAACCCTCGGGCATCGCCATCGTTAGGCCACCCCCTCGGCCGCGAGCTGCTGATCCACCCAGTCGTAACCAATTTTTTCCAACTCCAGAGCCAATTCACTACCCCCGGTTCGCAAGATGCGACCAGCCCCCATCACATGCACGTAGTCCGGAGTGATCTCATCCAAAAGCCGCTGATAGTGAGTGATCAGCAACGTGCAGTTGTCGGGACTCGCCAACTCATTCACACCTCCAGCAACGATGCGTAAGGCATCAATGTCAAGCCCAGAGTCGGTTTCATCGAGGATCGCAACCACGGGATCCAGCAGAGCCATCTGAAGAATCTCATTGCGCTTTTTCTCGCCACCAGAGAAACCCTCATTCACGCTGCGCTCAAGAAACGCAGGGTCCATTTGCACCACTTGCAAGCGGTTACGCACGTGATCATCGAAATCAAACGTGTCAAATTCTTCCTTCCCTTGCTTCTCGCGCCGGGCATTTGTGGAGACCCGGAGAAACTCAAGATTGCTGACTCCAGGGATCTCAATCGGGTACTGGAATCCCAAGAACACGCCAAGTCGAGAGCGCTCTTCAGGCTCCAACTCAAGAAGGTCACGGCCGAGGTAACGCACAGACCCAGACGTCACGCGGTAGGCGGGATGACCAGCCAAAACCTTGGACAACGTGCTCTTCCCGCTTCCGTTACGCCCCATCACGGCGTGAATCTCACCGGCTTTCACCTGCAGGTTCACCCCATTCAGGATCGGCTTGTCCTCCACGGACGCATGCAGATCATTGATTTCGAGGAGAAGCTCGGCGTCGGGACGAATCACGTCAGAAGAAAACGAAGAAAAAAACGAGTATTAAAAGTTTGGCGCTGGGATTAACCCACCGACCCCTCAAGCTTGAGAGCGAGAAGCTTGTCGGCCTCGGCCGCAAACTCCATGGGGAGTTGGTTGAACACATCCCGACAAAATCCGCTCACCATCATCGAGACGGCTTCTTCGAAGCCGATGCCACGGCTTTGGAGGTAAAACAGTTGGTCTTCCGACATGCGGCAAGTACTGGCCTCATGTTCGATCGCAGCTTGAGGTTGCTGGGAGCGGATATATGGATAAGTGTTTGCTGCAGCCTGATCTCCGATCAGCATCGAATCGCATTGGCTGTAATTTCGAGCACCCTTGGCATTCGGGCCAACTTGAACAAGACCTCGATAACTATTGCTTGAGTGACCAGCGCTGATCCCTTTGCTCACGATCGTGGAACGGGTGCGTGGACCGACATGCACCATTTTCGTTCCCGTATCAGCTTGCTGGCGATTATTCGTGAGCGCCACTGAGTAAAACTCACCCACGGAATCAGCACCTTGCAACACACAACTTGGATATTTCCAGGTGATCGCTGAACCCGTTTCGACCTGCGTCCAACTGATACGGCTGCGAGCACCTCGGCAGTGGCCACGCTTGGTCACAAAGTTATAGATACCGCCAACACCATTCTCATCACCAGCGTACCAATTTTGGACCGTGGAATACTTAATCGAAGCATCATCCAAAACGACAAGCTCGACAACAGCAGCATGAAGCTGATTTGTATCGAACATCGGCGCCGTACAACCTTCCAAATAACTCACCGATGCTCCTTCTTCAGCAACAATCAGCGTGCGCTCAAACTGTCCGGTATCGCCAGAATTAATTCGAAAATATGTAGAAAGCTCCATTGGACATTCCACGCCCTTAGGGATGAACACGAATGATCCATCACTAAAAACGGCAGAATTTAAAGCTGCAAAGTAATTATCGTTACTTGGAACAACCGAGCCGAGATACTTCTCAATCAACTCGGGATGCTCAGCAACTGCCTCAGTGAAGGAGCAAAACACCACTCCATGTTCGGCAAGCTTTTCTTTGTAGGTGGTTGCGATCGAAACACTGTCAAAGACAGCATCCACAGCAACATTGCTAAGCCTTTTTTGCTCACTCAAAGGAATCCCCAACTTCTCGAATGTTTCAAGAAGCTTGGGGTCAACTTCATCAAGGCTCTGCTTTTTCTCTTGCTGCTTTGGAGCAGCGTAATAAACAATATCCTGGTAATCAATAGCTTTATAACCCAATGCAGCCCAGTCAGGCTCTTGCAACTTAAGCCAATGGCGATAGGCCTTGAGCCGGAAATCGAGGAGGAATTCAGGCTCATTCTTCTTAGAAGAAATCAGTCGCACCACCTCCTCACTAAGACCTTTTGCGATCTTCTCGGTTTCAATGTCAGTAATAAAACCGTACTTGTACGGCTGACTAACAAGATCGCGTGTGGAGGTACTGGTCATGGACTTCAACCTGCCGTGGCGTGAATCGTTTCAGTGCTGATGGTCTGGTCTTCACAGCGGAAAGGATTGTCCTCGGTGAGAAACAACATGCAATGGCAATCATTGCGCTCTCGCATTGGCACGCAAGGACAGTTCCAAAAGGCCTGAGACACTTCAGCTTCCTTGTCTTCGTAGTGACGGCATGGGCACAGCGCGCCACCCAAATCGTCTTTGTGCTTAGCAAGACCCTTTAAAACAACAGCCGTGACGCCGGGATCACTACAAAAGTAGGTTCCGGTCCGTTGGGCGTACGTTTCGGCAAATTTGCGAATGACCTCAAGGCTTTCAGCTGTCGGCTCTGTGCTGCCAGCGGACGCATCGGACATTGGGCTCAAGGGGGGAAAGAAGAGGACGTAGTCAGAACGAAAGTCTGAATACACTCCGGTCAGGAGTCAGGCCTAAACCGAGATACGAAACAAAAGGGTTTCGTTTCTAGGAGACTAAGGCACAGATCCATCGTCCGGAGACCCCAGCATTCTGAAGGGGCAGGCACCCGCTGAGCGGACTTCCATCCAATCATTCGTTAACCGAGGCAAAGGCCAGAGGGAACTCACACGACGGTTGCGGCCTTCCCGTGGCATCGTGAGTTCAATAGCTTCAATCCATGGGAGCTCAAGCGCAGGCCCCTACTCGCGAAACGACGCTCACCTTGCTTCTGCGGCAGGGCGAGACCAGCGCGGCCTCATTGGCAGAGACACTCGGAATTTCTGTGCAAGCGATGCGCAGGCATCTGCGCAGCCTCGAAGACGATGAACTTGTCGAGGCCAGCCCCACCCCAGCGGGTCCAGGTCGTCCTTCCAACCTGTGGAGACTCACCTCGAAAGGGCACCAACACTTCCCCGATGGCAGCGAGAATTTCGCCTTAGGTCTGCTTGAGTCCATGGCAGCAACCTTGTCGCCTGAGGTCATGGCTGATCTCCTGCGTCAGCAAGCCATAGAGAAAGCCACCCTTTATCGCAAACAGCTGGGGAACGCACCGCTCGAAGAGCGCGTCCGTGCGCTTGTGAATCTTCGCTTTAAAGAGGGTTACGTCAGCGACATGCAGCCAGCCCCAACTGGTCCGGGTTGGTGCGTCAGTGAATTTCACTGCTCCGTGCAGAGGATTGCTGAGGAATACCCAGCGGTCTGTGATCAAGAGCTACAGCTCATCAGGCACACCTTTCCCGACTGTCTTGTCGAACGGGTGCATTGGCGCCTGGAATCAGGACATTCCTGTGGTTTCAGCATCGCCCCTAAGCAGGACTGATTCATGGCTGAACGGCCACCCTTCGGCTCAGGGCCCCTATCTCGCGCTGATGCCCAGCAGATTGAAGCCACGTTGCTTCCCAACCTTGATCGCCACCACCTTCGCCTCCTAGCCCATTGTTTACGCAGCTTTCAAGTGATCGCAAAACCGCGACAATCAGGTCCACTTCCAGACCAACAAGCGCTCGAGCAATGGCTCTTGGAGCAGCCACAATTGGTTGAAGAGCCTCAATTCCGCGACTTACTGATCCAGCAATTTCTTACCGCAGCACAGCAGCTGGAAGACCTCGCCAAACAACGAGACCTCTCACCTTTGGAACTGAACCTGGGGGAACTCATTGAGGCCAGCACCACGGCATGCAAAGCCAGGCTCGAGGCGCCGCACAACCATCCCTCGGACTGCGATCATCCATTACAAGAGTCATCCCCCTCATGACCTCGGCCATTCCCAACGCGGTCCATTTCTTTCAACTGAGTTGCGGTCGCTGGCGATCACAACGGAGTGTTCATCACCTCTTGCACCGACGTGCAGAAGCGGGTGGATCGCTCATCGTTGTGGAAGATCTCGATCCGAATGACCCACGGCTGCAAACACTGGCGGAACAACACGGCCAATCCCCGGGGAGCATTGCAGGAGGCAGCTTTGTGCGCTGGAGCGCCTCGATGGCATGGGATCAAAACGGTGATGCCCATGACGGCGAAACCGTCTTTGGCCTGATCCCTGATGGGGATGACGGCCGCAGCGGAACCCTGCTTCGCGATTTGGGCTACGCCGAAAAAGCGCCGGCCACCTCCACCTTCCAAATGGATCAGCAGGACGGTCTCATTCTCTGCACCAGCTACGAAACCATGACCGTCTGGGAACGCTTCTGGTTCACCGGCCCAAATGTGAGGTTGCGATCCAGCACGGTGGAAGGCCTTTCGAACAACGCATCCTTTTGCATGGAAACGCGTTTGAGCGAAGAAACCGAGGACATCACAGAGGCGCCAGCAGGGTCAAAAGATGAGTCCTTGGAAGCACTTTCAGCCCCATTTGGCTGGTGAGATCGGGCGGCATGACTATTACGGACTGTGAGTGCTGACCTGCGAAGAAGAGGTCTACCGGACTCTTCTTCTACGATCGCAGGCGAAGGATGATGAAGTTTGCGTGGCCATTCCTCTATTGCAGTACGCACCGATCACCCAAAATTCAAGGGTGGCGGCGCTGCGGGTCGCATCCGAAGAAGTGCCACGGGCGTATTCCATGGACATCGCCATGGATGCCGACAATCTGAAAACGGTGATTGAAAGCGGCTACCGGCAGATTTATTTCCACGCCTTCAAGTCAGATCGGGACGTCAATCTGGAATCCCAGCTGCGAGACGGTCAGATCACTGTCCGCGATTTCGTTCGTGGACTCTGCCTCTCCGACACGTTTCAAAGAAGCTTTTATGGCTTCAACAGCAACTACAAGGTGGTCCGCCACCTTGTAGAGAAGCTCTTAGGCCGAAAGACAAGTGGTAAATCCGAAGAGATCGCCTGGTCGATCTTGATTGCCACCAAAGGCGTCACCGGGATGGTGGATGCGCTGCTCGACAGCGAGGAATACCTCGACGCCTTTGGCTATGACACGGTCCCCTATCAACGCAACAGGGTGCTCCCTGGACGAGATCTAGGAGACACACCCTTCAACATCACCAGTCCTCGCTACGACGAGTACTACCGCGGAATCCTTGGGTTCCCCCAATTCATCTACACCGGTGGTCCGGGCAAAACGATCCCAGCCCGCGCCAAGATCAAGCGCGGCGGCTTCCCAGAGGACTACCTCCCTTGGGTTCGTGGCATGGGAAGCGCTCGCGGGGCCTCACCCAGCGGCAGTGCAGATATCGATTACCTCGCCAAGGTTCCTTATCGCAGCGTTGGTCGCTGAACCACAAGAAAAAACAGCAAAAGTCGCGGGGGCCAATAGGCCCTCTTTTTTTGTGTGTCCAGCTGTTGAAAGCAGCCAACTGAGGCCTTAAACGCGCTGGTCTGGAGTCAGAAGATGCTGACCACAGCAGCGGGAGATGTCAGAAAAATGGAAGTTGGCTGCAAACTGATCCTGAAGAAACTCGGTTGGTTGTCCGTGACGCAAGCCCTCTCATCTCTAGCCCGCCTGACGCTGCGTCAGCTCCGCCAAATGGCGAGTGATTTGGGGGTAACTCTCTACAGCAGGAAGAGCAAGGAGGACCTTGTAAGCGCTATTGCTGAGCGGCAAGATCGTCGCGATGGCGATCTCAAGGCAGTGGAGGCTGAGCTCCATGCCCCCTCCATGCCCGAGGCATCAACCCGCGTGGTCTTCCTGCCTAGAGACCCGCAGTGGGCTTACGTTTTTTGGGAAATATCCGATAGCGATCGACGGCAAGCTCAATCAGAGGGAGCAGCGTTCCTCTGCCTGCGCCTCGCCGATGTGACCGGACTCGCCAACGGCTCATCCCACCCTCACACGCTCCAGGAAGTGCCTGTTGATAGCCACAGCACTGAGTGGTATTTGCCTGTTCCTCTTTGCGACCGTGATTACAGGGTTGAACTTGGATACAAGTCTGAGAACAAATGGATCTCCCTTGCCTTCTCTTCAGTAGCAAGGGTCCCAGCACTTCACCCAAGCGATCAAATTCTTGATCAGTTTGTCCCTTTCAGCCTGGAAGCCACACCGACGGTTGCTCCCACGCAGCCGATGAACACTCCGGCTCCTGATCCAGAAGCAACCGACAGCAGGCTGCACGAGCGCCTCTACCAAAGCGCAACAACCCACTTCCGCAGTCGCCGCGTTGGCTCCGAGATCCTGCATGAAAGGGATTCGATGGGACCTGATCAGCGTGGACTCAATGATTCAGGTGTTGGCCTATGGGCCAGCGGGCGCAATGAATCTGGCCTCGGTGGAGTGGCTCCGCGTCAGCGGTCGTTCTGGCTTGTTGCCGATGCTGAGTTGATCGTTTACGGCGCAACAGATCCCTCTGCCCGCCTCACCATTGGCAAAGAAGATGTGCCCCTTTCAAGCGATGGCACCTTCCGCATTCAAGTGCCATTCCGAGATGGCGAGCAGGTTTATGCCATCGAAGCCACAGCCGCAGACGGCGAACAAAAGCGCAATATCACCCTCAATTTTGAGCGTGTAACACCGGAAGACAACAGCAATCCTGCCAGCGAAGCTCGCGCTGAGTGGTTCTGATTCTGAACTCCTCAATGTTGCGTTGGTTTGTTGCGATCACTCCCCTGGCAGGCGCCATGGCCTTCCCAATCCTGGTGCCAATCACCATGGCAAAAGTGAGTATCGGCGCGGGTGTGGGTGTTGCTCTTGTTCTCAGCACTCTTTGGTTTGTCGCCATGTTGCGGACATCAGAGATGCCGCACTAAGGGTGGAATCCTCAGACTGAGGAGTGCCATTTCCCTGTGAAGCGAACAGCACACATGCTTCGTTTGCGGGGCTTCATTGCGACTGGGCTGCTTGGCCTGGTCGCGAGCAGTTGCAGCCAAGCAGGTGTTGTGCTCGGTCAGAAGCCAGTCGATCTGACTGTGCCAAACGGTATCGAAGTGGGTTTCAACCACCGCGCGGTTAGTCGTTATCGCAGTCCACTCAGTGGCGCCTGGAGGAATGGCGACAATCTCGAACAGATGCTGATCAATGCGATCAATTCTGCCGAGAAAGAGATCTTGGTGGCAGTCCAAGAGCTTTCTCTGCCTCGCATCGCTGAGAGTCTTGTTGCAGCCTCACGCCAAGGCGTGAACGTGAAAGTGATTTTAGAAAACAACTACAGCACTCCCTGGAGCCAGCAACACGAGCTGGATCTGAGCCGTCATGGGCGAAAACGACTCCAGCGCCTGAAAGTTGAGGCCGATCAAGATCAAAACGGTGTTGTGAGTCCAGAAGAAGAACGAAAGAGCGATGCGCTACTGATCCTTCAGAACGGACAGATTGCTTGGATTGATGACACCGAAGACGGCAGCAAGGGCAGCGGCCTGATGCATCACAAGTTTGTTGTCATCGATGGTGAACGCGTGATCACTGGCAGCGCAAACTTCACCAATTCCGGAATTCATGGTGATGCTGGAGCCACACAAACTCGCGGCAATGTGAATCACCTGATCAACATTCAAAGTCCAGCTCTGGCATCTATTTTCAAAGAAGAGTTTGCTCAGATGTGGGGAGATGGCCCTGGCGGCTCGAAAAACAGTCGCTTTGGACGCAATAAAACTGCCCAGCCTCTGCGGACCGTCAAGGTGGGCTCCATGAATGTCAGCGTGCTATTTCCGCCCCATGCCAAAACACATTCAGGCCATGGACTTGATCTGATTGAGGATCAGCTGGGAAGGGCCAAAAAGACCATTGACCTCGCCTTATTTGTCTTCTCTGCACAGCAACTCACCAACAAACTTGCGGAGAAGATATCCGCTGGGGTGAAGCTGCGGCTGCTTGCCGATCCTGGATTTGCCAGCCGCTCCTTTTCAGAAGTGCTTGATCTTCTCGGCGTCGCCCTGCCCGATCGCTTCTGCAAACTAGAGGCAGGCAATCAACCCTTACCCAAACCGCTCAAGGGCATTGGCACTCCACGCCTCGCCCGTGGCGACAAGCTCCATCACAAGTTCGCCGTGATCGACAACAAAACAGTGATCACGGGATCCTTCAACTGGTCACCCTCTGCCGCTCACACCAACGACGAAACCCTGCTGGTCATTGAGTCACCACAACTTGCAGCACATTTCACCCGTGAGATGGATCGAATGTGGCGAGGAGCTGAACTGGGGATCACAGCTCGAATGCAGCGCAAGCTGGATCGACAAACAAGAAAATGCGGGAGTGGAGTCCAGCGCAAGGAAACAAGTACCAGCACTGGTGCAAAAGGATAAAACTTGTTTGGCTTTGACGCTTAGTCCAGAGCACCTTGCATGACATCACCAACGCTGAACTGCACATTCTTGCGGAACCCAGCAACATCTAATCGGTGCATTAGCAAAGCCGCCGCGAGGAAGCCGATCATCTGCAAGCCAAAGACACCGCCATAGGCACCGAACATATCGCCACCATTCCATGTTTTAAACAGCGTAAGAAGCCCACCACCACTGATCGTGGCAAATCCCCGGGAGTAGGCATACAACGCCCCCCAGATCCCGAGCAATAAGCCCACCCTTCCTGGCTCCACAAAGCTAAACATCAACGTGAAGCTTGCATGAATGCAGATTCCAAGCGACACACCAAAAAGGGTTAATGAAAAATACAAACTTTCAAACGACTGCCATGGCGCCGACAGCAACATCAGAGCGAGGGAAATCGAAGCAAAAACCGCCCCAAACTGGGCTGTACGAATGTTGCCAATCCTGTGGACTAACTGAAAACCACTGAGGCCAAGTCCAACAAAAAAGCCCACTGCCAAGAAGGCATTCAGTGCCGTTGTGGCACAGATACTCATGTCAAAGACCGCGGCGCCATAGGGCTCAAGCACCGCGTCATTGAGAAACATGCTGAAGGTGAACAGGCACAAAGCACCCGTAAATCGTCCGAACTGAGGAATCGATCGCAAACGACCAAGCAATTCAAGCAACGTCAGGGATTCACGCCCGTCCCTGGAGTTGTCAGCCACATCCTGATCGTCCACATCTAGAGATTCGGTTTCCTGATTTGGCAGATCACGTCGCTCCAAACCAAAGACTGACAACACACCAAGACCAAACAGCAGCAGGGGAGTCACCACAATCAGCCGTTCGAGTCCAGCGATGACGGCAGCTTGACCGGCCTCCAAACCACAAGCAGCACCAAAGATCCGATTCACAAGAGCGGTTCCTAACAGAACCCCAAGCAGCCGCATGCCCCAAACCACAGACAACACACGGGGACGCTCGCGGTCCGTCGTGAGATCAACGATCAGAGCAGAGAATGCCGTTCCCCCCGCCGCAACGGCTGTACCGATGGCGATGGAAATCAAGGTCAGAAGTCCCATCCAGGCACCAAAGAAAGGCTGCTCTGCTGAGGGCATGGTTCTGGCGAGTTGCAGCACCACCCATCCCGCGCCTCCAAACAGCAACGACAAGGCAAGCGAACTCAACACGATGAAAGGGGTTCGCCGCAATCGCCCCGGAGGGATTCGATCCGAACGATCACCGAACCAAGCCCGGCTGAACCCCATCAGTTGCTGGGCCCCGAAGGCCAGAGCCGTCAATGCAGCAGAGACGCCAATCTCAGTAATCAGGAGACGATTCAGGAGCCCAAGAATGAGAACCCCGAGGATGCCAAGGCTGAGCTGAAACAAGCCCAGACGCAGACCTAGACGTACGACACGCACAACTGACAAGGGCTGAGCCAATCCATCCATTCACCGAGATGGTACGCAAAGCGCAAAGGACGACCTGGCGGCGTGCGCCCATGCGCTTGTTCTGGCGCCAGAATGGACCGATGACGTCTCTTCTGCCCGTGCGACTCTCGCCACTCTTTCTTGGGTTAGCGATCCTGGCGCCTTGTGCGGTTCGCGCACAACTGAAATACGTTCCCTTTCCCACGAAGAGTGAATTGAGGTCCCTGCAGCTGCTGGCCTATTCCTGCTCAAGGGAAAACACGGTGGACACCTGTACGCGCACGCGCGAGCTTGCCAATCCACTGATGGACCATCCACGGCTTCCAGCCGCCTGCAAAGACACGGTGTGGGAGCTCATGCAAGAAGCAAAACCAGCCACAACGAACAGCTCTCAACGTCGCGACGGCATTGACAGCCCCGCTCGCCGGCTAACTATGGTCTGCGCGGATCCAGAAAAGCGCAACAAACAAAAGAATCCCCCTTCAGCGGGATCTCCGCCGAGTCAAACCTGAGAAGCTCATCAACAGCTGTAATAACTGGCCTGATCTAAGGCAAGGAACGCACCTGAACAGGCTTAGGTTCTGGGGAACGATGCTGCCTCGTCATGACCCCTTCAATGCCGACGGAACCCACCCAGCGGCAGGTGCAACTCGAGGCGCCTTTCACCGATCAAAAACCAGGCACCTCTGGTCTACGCAAAAGCAGCCAACAGTTTGAACAGCCTCACTATTTAGAGAGTTTCATCGAAGCCTCTTTCCGCACCCTCCCTGGAATGAAGGGCGGAACCTTGGTTCTCGGTGGAGATGGTCGCTACGGAAACCTCCGCGCCATCGATGTGATCTTGCGCATGGGTGCAGCCCACGGATTGCAGAAGGTGATCGTCACCACAGGCGGCATCCTCTCCACACCTGCCGCCTCAAACCTGATTCGACAACGTCAAGCCATCGGCGGGATCATCCTTTCCGCCAGCCACAACCCCGGTGGGCCTGATGGTGACTTCGGCGTCAAGGTGAACGGAGCCAACGGCGGCCCCACCCCGGCGTCCTTTACGGATGCGGTCTACGACTGCAGCAAAACCCTTGAGGGCTATTCGATTGTTGACGCCCCAGCCATCAGCCTGCAGTCCCCAGGGCAGCACACGATCGGGAAAATGCAGGTCGAGGTGATCGATGGCGTTGATGACTTCGTGTTGTTGATGAAGCAGTTGTTTGACTTCGACAGCATCAGCGCTCTGATTCGCAACGACTTCCCGTTGGCCTTTGATGCCATGCATGCGGTCACCGGCCCCTATGCCAAAACATTGCTGGAAGAGGTCTTAGGCGCACCGGCTGGCAGCGTCCGCAATGGGACTCCCTTGGAAGATTTCGGCGGTGGGCATCCCGATCCCAACCTCACCTACGCGCACGAACTCGCCGACCTTCTCATGAAAGGTGATGCCTATCAATTCGGTGCTGCGTGTGATGGCGATGGCGACCGCAACATGATTCTGGGCAACCGTTGCTTTGTGAACCCAAGCGACAGCCTGGCCGTCCTCACGGCCAACGCCACCCTGGCCCCTGGTTACGCCTCAGGCCTCGCCGGCGTAGCTCGCTCCATGCCCACCAGTGCTGCTGTGGATGTTGTCGCCAAAGATTTGGGGATCAAGTGCTTTGAGACGCCGACCGGCTGGAAATTCTTCGGAAACCTGCTGGATGCTGGCGACATCACGCTCTGCGGCGAAGAAAGCTTCGGAACAGGCAGCAACCACGTGCGCGAAAAGGATGGGCTGTGGGCGGTGCTGTTTTGGCTTCAGATCTTGGCGAAGCGACGCTGCAGTGTCGCCGAGATCATGGCCGAACACTGGAAGCGTTACGGGCGTCACTACTACTCACGCCACGACTACGAAGCCGTTGCCAGCGAGGCCGCGCACGGGTTGTATGACCGCTTGGAAGCCATGCTTCCCAGCCTCATTGGTCAGCCATTTGCAGGCCGCAGCATCAGTGCCGCTGACAACTTCAGCTACACCGATCCGGTGGATCAATCCGTCACCAAAGGGCAGGGATTGCGCATCCTGCTCGACGATGGAAGCCGAGTGGTGCTGCGCCTATCTGGCACCGGCACCAAGGGGGCAACCTTGAGGGTGTATCTCGAGAGCTACGTGCCAACCACGGGTGATCTTGATCAGGATCCCCAGATTGCGTTAGGAGACATGATCCAAGCCATCAATCAACTCGCCGAGATCACAACACGCACCGGTATGGATCGTCCAACCGTGATCACCTGATTGGGCTCAGGCGTGCGTGGGTTATTTCTTGAGTGACCCGCGCCTGCCTCGATGGGCATTGGCATGGCGATACAGGGGGTCAACAGCTTCTTCCTGAAGTTGACGGGTGCTTTCAATCGCAAAACCAGCGAGTCCAGACGATATAATCACCATTAAATAAAACAATCGCATCCTGCGGAGATCAATCTCGGCTGGGGTGTTCTCAATTAAAACCTTCAAGAAGTAGGCAATTGCACATCCAATGATGAGTCCAATCGCAATTGCCACCAACACCCTTGAACCACTAAAAGTCTTTTTAGTCATTAGCTGAGCTGAGGATCAGCAGCAGGCTTGGCATCCGCCTGACCTAGAAGCGTCTTCATCACCACGTAAAACACAGGAACCACCAGGGTGGAAAGGAACGTGGCAACCAAGAGACCGCCAAACACAACCAAACCGAGCGAAGACTGGCTCTGCGCACCAGCTCCACTCGCCAGCATCAAAGGCAAGAATCCCGTTAAAGACGAAATGGCAGTCATCAAGATCGGTCTTAAACGAGATTGAGCAGCAAATCGAGCAGCTTCAAGGGCTGAAATGCCCTCGCCCATTTTTTGGTTGGCAAGATCAACAATCAAAATCGCATTACCACCGGCTAAACCGATCAGCATCACAAGACCCACCTGGGCGTAAATATTCAGAACCTGACCGGCAGCACCTAGAAACACCAAGGCACCAAGTAGAGCAGTTGGTACCGTCAACAAAATGATGATGGGATCCGAATAACTTTCATATTGTGCTGAGAGCACCAAGAACACCGCCAAAATACCAAGGGCAAAAATCACAACAGCCAAGGACCCGGCCTTCACCTCTTCTCTTGAAATACCAGTCCAATCAAATCCCAACCCTTGCAAGTTGGCATCTTTAAAGATCGTCTTCATCGCTGTAATCGCCTGACCTGAGCTTTTACCAACAGCAGGTGTTCCATCAATCTTGATTGAACGATAGAGATTGAAGTGAGGGATGACGCTAGGACCACTGGTGGACTTCACAGTGAAAAACTCAGACAAGGGGATCTGCTCCCCTTTCATGCTGTTCACATAAACTGCCGAAAGCTGCTCAGGAGTGGCCCGGTTGACATCATCAGCCTGCACGTAGACACGTCGAACCTTGCCCTCCTGGAACGTGTCATTCACATACGCCCCACCAAAATTGACGCTAAAGGATTGCATGGCGGAGCCAAAATCAACTCCTAAGGAAGCCATCTTTTCGCGATTTACCTTGATCTCAATCTGAGGTGACTCTGGTGAAAACAAGGTATATACACGGTTCAGCAATGGATTAGCGTTGCCCGCCTGCATGATCTGACCGGCAGAAGCAAAGAATTGGTTCAATCCATAGGCACCACTGCTTTGATCCAACAACTGGAATTCAAAGCCACCACCAGCGCCATAACCAGGAATCGAGGGGGGCTCCACCACAAACACCCGAGCACCATCAATCGACATCAACAGTTTTTTGTTCAAGCGTTCAACAATCGCCGCTACAGAGTGATCACTTCCTTGACGCTCATCCCAATGCTTGGTTCCAAAGAAGAACAAGCCTTTGTTTGGAGCATTTCCATCCAAACTGGCCCCACTGAATAAGGCTGCAGCAGAAATATCATCCTCAGATCGCAAAACCGCAGCGACTTTTCGGTTGATCGCAAGGGTCGTCTCGTTCGAAACACCATCGGGAGCCTGCACGAAACCGATGGCATAACCCTGATCTTCAATCGGAACAAATCCTCCGGGGATGCGTGTGAATGCAAAACCAGTGAGCAGGATTCCAGCAGCAAGGGCCGCCATCACGATCGGGCGAGCTTTAAGCACCTGATCAAGAACTTTCGAATAGCGCTTTTCAAAGCCTGAGTAAAAGCGATTGAAGTGAATGAAGATCTGAGGAACAAACCAGCCCACAACAAGACCGATTCCCGTGAACAAGATCACAGGGATGAGATTGGTCACACCAACGAGAATCAATCCAACAACCGCACCACCTACGGCTCCAGGCATCCGCAATGGAATCGAGGTGAGCTTCATCGCAACGAAGCCAACCAACGCTCCAACAATCACAGGGACCAGCACCAACGCGGCACCATCTCCCGCACTCAAAAGGCCGTAAGCAAATCCAAGAAACACACCAGCAGTGGCGTATTGCTGTTTGCTCAGCTGTTTTGTGTCCTTCTCCAGAAGAAGGGCAGCGAGCATTGGCGAGAACGTCAGGGCATTGAAGGTGGAGATCCCGATCGAGAACAGAATCGTGGCAGCAAACTGTTTATAAATCGTTCCTGTTGCTCCGGGGAAAAACAACACAGGAAGGAAAACAGCCATCTTCACCAGTGATGTTGCAATCACAGCGCTAAAGAGTTCGTCCATGGTGGCCATCGCCGCCTGAACCGATGTCATCCCTTCTGCTTTTTTTGCTGAGGTGTCTTCGACCACCGTGATCGCATCATCAACAACTAAACCTGTTGCCAGAACAAGGCCAAACAAGGTGAGCTGATTAAGGGAGAAGCCGAAGGCGAGCACAAGAGCGAACGTGCCAATCAAGGCCACAGGAATGGCAATGGCCGGGACAAGAGTTGCTTTCCAGTTCTGAAGGAATAAGAACAGAATCAAGACCACGAGAATCACTGCGTCCCGCAGAGAATTGGTTACGCCCTTGATTGATTGGTTGATGAAATCAGTGGTGTCGTAAATAACCTGGGTATCAAGGCCAACAGGAAGCGTCTGTTCAAATGTCTCGATCACCTCCTTCACGCCGTTAGACACTTGAATGGCGTTACTACCAGACAACTGATAAACAGCAACGCCAACAGAAGGTGTGCCCTTGAGATCCATTGCGTCGACCCCATAGGCCTCTCCACCCAGGCTCACGCGACCAACGTCCTTGAGCTTGATCAAGCCACCAGCGTCGGTGGTTTTTAAAACAATATTTTCAAACTCGGATTCCGTGGTCAAACGACCTTGCAATTGCACGGTAAATGTATATTGCTGACCTTTAGGAGCAGGAGAACCTCCGATCTTGCCCGCGGGGACTAGTCGGTTTTGACTCTGAAGTTGCTGAACAACATCAGTTGACGTAAGACTATTTGCCGCGAGCTTTTCCGGATCGAGCCATAACCTGAAAGCAACCTTACGGTTGCCAAAATAGGTAACTTCTCCAACACCAGGGACGCGCTTGATATTATCAGTTAGATTTTTATCTAAATAGCCACTAATCGTTTCAACACTGTATTCAGTTTTAGAAGGATCACTGTTGACAATATTATAAACAAGCAAGGTAGAGTTCGAAGCCTTATTAACCGTGACGCCGGCCTTGCGAACCTCCTCAGGAAGCTGAGGTTCGGCTAGAGAGACTCTATTTTGAACATTAACCTGGTTAATATTACCGTCAGTTCCGCTGTCAAAGGAAACAGAAATAGAACTTACACCATCAGACGAGCTGTTGGAGGTAATGAAATCCATATTCTCCACACCATTAATCTGCTGTTCAAGAACAGTGGTCACACCCTGCTCAACAGAAACAGCATCAGCCCCTACATAGGTGGCCTGTACTTTGACCGTTGGAGGAGCAATGTCGGGAAGATTCTCGATCGGGAGGATCGGAATTGCAATCAATCCCACGATCACAATCAAAAGGCTGCAAACGGTACTAAGAACCGGTCGCGTAATAAAATTATTCGATGCAGACATGAATCAACCTCAGTTCTTAGCTGCAGCAGGTTGTGACCCCGCGCGCTGTGTTTTCACCTGAATCGGCATTCCATGCTTGAGATTGAGGAGATTGGTTGTAATCACCTTCTGATTGAGCTTCAGCCCTTTTGTAACCGGATAACGGTTGTTCTGAACCTCACCAATATTGACCGGTGTCTGAAGCGCAAATAGAGCATTTTCTGGCAATTTACCCCTTTCGATACCTTTACCAATCCGTTCGATATCAGCCTTGCCTGGATTGGCCTTTAAGTCGGAGAAGGTACCAACACGAAAGACAAAGCTTTGCCCAGAAGTTTGCGTTACGGCCGCGAATGGAACTGAGATCTGTTGACCTGATTTCAATTGAACCCTGGTCCGAAGACGTTGACCACTCCGCAGTTTGCCATCAGCATTATTAAACAAGGCCTTCACCAAGAGGCCCTGGGTTTGAGGATTCACTTGCGGATCAATCGACTCGATCTGACTCGTCGCTAAGGGCTTAACCGTGCCAGGCACGCTCAAAATGACGGGTTGACCGATGGCGAGACGATCGCCATAGACCGCCGGGACTTCAACCTTCGCCTCGAGAATATTATTTTGCACCACACTGGTGAAGGGCTGATTTTGTTGCACCACATCGCCAACCTTCACCTGAACATTTGCCACGGTCCCTGCGGTTGGGGAGCGCAAATTGCTGTAGGAAAGATTTGCTTCTAAAGCTTTGACTTTTTCAACAGCTGCAATGTATTTCAAGCGGAAAGAATCCCGCTGTCTCAGCGAGGCGGCCCCCGCTTTGGCAAGGAATTCTTCGCGCTCCCAGTCCACTTTGGCCGTTGCTGCTCTTGCCCGCTGTTCCGCCAACTCAGCCCGTGCTTGAACTTGATCCAACACGACGAGCAACTGCCCCGCCTCAATACGATCGCCCTGAGACACTTTGAGCGCAGTGACACGACCTGATGTTTGCGCAGCTAGCTCAACCAACGCATTGGCCTCGAGCGTGCTCACCGTATCGATATCGTCAGTGAAGGGAGCTTCAAGGACAGATGCTTGCTGGACAGGTAGTGCGGGCGTCTTTTCATCAGAGCCTCCACAAGCACTAACGGAAATGGCTGTTAGCAGCACAGGCAGCAGTGGACGAAAACGCAGCACAAATCCTGTGACAAACGATCTGAGTATGGTCGAACTTGAACCCAGTGTTGGTTCGGATCAGGCAAGAATCCATACACCAAGACCATTTAGAGGAGATTGGTCGGTTGGTTGAAGATCTATTCAGCCACCACGGCAATCAGCTAAGACAACGTCAGGCGCCCTTGGCTGACCGTTTAAGGCCCACATCACTCGAAGAATTTGAGGGCCAAAACGCGATCCTCGCCGAAGGCCGTTTGCTGCGCCGGGCGATCACCGCTGACCGGGTGGGCAATCTGATCCTGCACGGACCGCCTGGCGTCGGGAAAACAACCCTTGCCAGAATCATTGCCACCCACACCCGTGCGCAGTTCAGCAGTCTGAATGCTGTTCTGGCCGGCGTGAAGGACCTTCGTGAGCAAGTGGACGCCGCCAAGAAGCGCTTGGAGAACCATGGCTTGAGAACCATCCTGTTCATCGATGAGGTCCATCGCTTCAACAGTGCTCAACAGGATGCGCTGCTCCCTTGGGTCGAAAACGGCACTCTCACCTTGATCGGTGCCACCACTGAGAACCCTTACTTCGAAGTCAACAAAGCCCTCGTGAGTCGTTCACGCCTGTTTCGACTGCAGAGCCTCGAAGCCAACGATCTACGTCAATTGCTCCATCGAGCCCTTCACGACAAAGAACGGGGCTATGGCAATCGTTCGATCACGATCACTCCCGATGCCGAAGCCCACATGGTGGATGTGGCCAACGGTGACGCGCGCAGCCTTCTCAATGCCCTCGAGCTGGCGGTGGAAAGCTCAACGCCTTCCGATCCAGAGGCCACGATTGAGATCGATTTGACCATCGCCGAGGAGTCGATTCAAGAGCGAGCTGTGCTCTACGACAAACAGGGAGATGCCCACTTCGACACGATTAGCGCTTTCATCAAATCCCTTCGGGGCTCCGATGCAGACGCAGCCCTGTTTTGGCTGGCGCGAATGTTGGAAGCAGGGGAAAACCCAAGGTTCATCTTTCGACGGATGTTGATTTCAGCGGGAGAGGACATCGGGCTGGCCGACCCCCAGGCTGTGGTCGTCGTGGAAGCCTGTGCTGCAGCCTTCGAACGCATCGGCCTGCCAGAGGGGCTTTATCCGCTTGCCCAGGCAGCCCTTTACCTGGCCTGCGCCGAAAAAAGCAACAGCACGATGGGACTATTCGAAGCCATCCGCCTTGTGCGCAGTACACAGAACCAAAATGTGCCAAGCCACCTCCGCGATGCCCATCGCGATGGTGAAGCCTTCGGAGACGGAAAGGGGTATCGCTACCCCCACGCCTACAAAGAGCATTGGATCGCACAGAATTACCTTCCCGATGCGCTGCAGGGAGAGGTCTTTTGGACACCGAGCAAGCAGGGGTGGGAGGGGGAACGGCGAGGAAGGATGCTCGAACGTCGGGCTGCTCAGCTCGCCGTCGCAGCAGAGGTGGCCCAAACCCACCCCCTACTCCTCAGTAGTGGTCCAGACCTGCCTGAGATGGAGCGCTGGCTGCATCGACAGCTCGCCCAAAACGATGAGCGTTTGCAAGATCTGCAGCAGCGACTCTGGACCGCAGCGACCTTTCAACGCACCGACAGGGTGCTGGTGCTCGGGGGACGATCCCTGCTCTGGGCCCTGGGTCCCCTGAATGCGGTGCAGGAGGGGAGCGTCACAATCTTGTGCAGCAGCGCTGAAGAACGCGCCCGACTTGAAGCACAGGTGGATCTATTGGATCCACTTCATCGTCCCAACCTCCTCACAGGAGGGTTCAAGGCGTTGCAGGGGCTTCCTCAAGACTGGCAATTCGAAGTTGTGGGAGGTCGATTCAGCAGTGATGATCGCGCTTGGATCGAATCGCCACCGTTTTGGCAGCAACTCCAATGGAAGCTGTCACCTGGCGCTCAGGTCCACGTCCTACTCAGCCAAACAGCCATCGGTCCAGCGGCAGCGCTCTCAGAGCAATGCCCTGGGTCCAGCGAAGTCCTATCGGAACTCATCGAAAAGGAACAGCAGTGGCTTCTAACCCAGCAGCTTGATCAGCTCGTCCGGCAGCAGCTCGAAAACCTCTCAACCGCAGTCACCACAGAGCAGTGGCAGGAATCTCTATCACTCCCAATAGACGAACGCCTGTTGAAACGCTGGCTGGGAGAGGACCGTCCTTATCGATCTCTGATCAATCGCTGCTGCCAGCCAGAAAAAGTGCTCAGCACACTGCAGCAGCTCTTGCAAGCGAAACGGGGAGGGCAACTTCCACAGCCCCTGATTCATCAGCGGCTTGACTGCACGATGTTGTCCTCGTAGCAGCCAGCCATAAAAAAAGCCCCGGCATTGCCGAGGCTTGAAAGGGCCGAAGCCGTTCGATCACCAGAGGCCGCGAACTGGAGCTGCCATAGGAGCAGCAGCGCGAGGAGCGGGAGCAGCAGGAAGGATCTGCTTGGCTTGCACACAAGCGGGCAGGAAGACGTACCAAGACATCAGTGAAGTGGCCTGGGCGCCATCAAGACCGTCCTTACAGACGTTCTGGGAGCCATCAGATGCACCGTTGTCAGCCAGAGCGAAATCAACGGGGAGAGCATTCAGGATGCCGGCAGAAGAGATCTGGCCGTCAGCAGCATCAAGAATGATGGCGGAGCGAAGAGCAACAACGGCTGTCTTTTGCTTCATCCAGTAGGGGTAGTAGCTCTTGGTCTGATCTTCCAAGAATGCAACGCCATCGCTGGAATACAGGAAGCGTGAAACGCCAACGAGGTCAACCTCGTAGGAGCGAGTCATGCCCTCTTGGATTTCTTCTGCAGTCCAACCGGAGTTGTTGATTCCACCTTGGAGGCCGCGATCGGTGATTTCACCGTCAGCGAAGAAGGTTTTGAAGGCTGAAGAATTGGTGGACCAAACAGCACCACCGGTTTTCCAGCGCACAGGGTGCTTGGCGGCTTCGGCTGAAACAGCCAGAGTTGTGAGAGAAGCGGCGGCAAGAACGCCAGCAGCAAGACGTGTGAACACGGACGATGGAGATATAGACATCCCTTAGAATTTAGGCGCAGGAAAATAAAATGCCAACAAAAATGTAGGGACCAGTACAGAAAACTGTCCCTAACACGCACTAACAGGATCATCCCACTAGGGGTATCAAAACGAGACTCGCGACTCTCGCTCTAACAGCGCCTTGCAGGGCTCAGAGCTCTGGGATCTCAAACGCCCTCCATCCTTCGGGGCAAACCGCAGCCATCTGCTCAGTGGAAGCAGGGGTTAGGCCTCGACACTGAACGCGCACAAGCTTGGAGCCATTGAAATGAACGATCGCAACGTAGCTTTCACTCCCGCGCTTGGGAGTTAGCCAGAGGCGCGTACTGCTGGCTTGCGTTTCAACTCTGACGTCCATGGTTTCATCGCTGCTCAAACCGAGATCAATCAGTGATGACGCAAATTGTCCCCAGTAGAAGCTGGCGAGCTGGCCGCGAACGAACGCCCTAAGCAAGGTTTCGGCTTGGCGACGTTGATTCAAGGTTGCCTCTTGATCATCGAGCTGCTCAACAAGACGCGCATCCATTGGGAGACCTACATCTCCTGGAGAGAACACCTGCGTTTGACGGGTCGCGATCAGGCCAAGGCCCCCTAATAGCAAGGCGGCCACCGCCGTGGGCAAAGATCGCATCCAAGATTGAGTCACGCCAACAAGGATCTCGATCCCGATTGAGATTTCAACCTAAGCAGACTCTTGCTCCAATCAAGTTCTGTTCGCAAGCTGACACGATCGCCATGCCCCATGGCCCTAGTTGGCGACAGCGCGCAGCCACCTGAACAGCTCTGTCCTGGTGGCTTGCACTCAGCCCATCGGCCGCCACAACCCAGTGCGTCAGATCCTGAGCCAATGATCCCTGTTGCCACTTAATCGCAGCTTCCTTGATCAGCCAGTGCTCCAAAACAGCCTGGTGAAACGCGTGCTTAGGAAGACTTCTAAGACGACGCTGCTCGCTCGATGCGTAGTAACGGCTCATCAGAGCGTCAGAAGCAAACGGACGATCCAACCGCTCTAAATCAACCCCGACGGGGGCAGAAGACCAGGCCATCAACGCAGAACCCTTGCTGTGGCTGAGGCTGACAAATCCCCAACCTGAGTGCAGAGCTGGAGGCTTGCCCGGAGGAGCATGCAGAGGAATGTCCTGCGCCGGCACTCCCCACAAATCACTCAGGCAGGAACGCATCCAGGAACGAGAGCCAAGGAAGCGCCTCTGACGGGTCTGGCTCAAGTTGCAGGCCCAGGCTTGTTCTTGATCCGACACGCAAGGATCTGTTGGGGAAGCCGGCCCAAGCCACATCACGGTTACGCTTCCGCTCCGGTTGAAGCCTTCCTCCATGACTTTGCAGATCGGCGATCTCGCGCCTGATTTCACACTTCCTGACCAAAACGGAGAGCCCGTGCAGCTGTCCTCCTTACGGGGGCAGCGCGTGGTGATCTATTTCTATCCCAAAGACGCCACCCCTGGTTGCACGAAAGAGGCCTGCAACTTTCGAGATCGCTGGTCGTCCTTTAAAGAGCATGGAATTCTCGTCTTAGGGATCAGCAAGGACAACGCCTCATCCCATACGCGCTTTATCGCCAAACAGGACTTGCCCTTCACGCTGTTGAGTGATGAGGAGCCTTGCCCTGTTGCCAGCAGCTTTGAGAGTTACGGCCTGAAAAAGTTCATGGGTCGCGAATCCATCGGAATGATGCGACACACCTTCGTCGTCGACGCAGAAGGACGGTTGGAATTGATCTACCGAAAAGTGAAATCTGATTCGATGGCCGATCAAATCCTCAATGACTTAGGGATCAGCTGATCAGCTCGACCATCGCCTCCATCACCAAATTCGGTGAATGAATCACTTCAACACCCAATTGCTCTTGAAGTTTCGGGAGCAATTGGGGGGCATCTCCTCCACAGAGCCAAATCGCCCAAGGGCTTTGGGCATGTGCTTGACGGATGAGGCCCACCAAACTTTGTTGTGCTCCAGAGCGCATGGCTGCCTGCGTCTCGAAAGGGAAAGGCTCCAGCTCTTCTGGTTCTTGAACCAAGGGCGAGGTCGCTTTGAGACCCGCGGTGGCCTCAGCCATCGCACGCAACTGCAGGCCATATCCAGCCGCCAACAACCCACCAGCGAACGAGCCATTCGCCGAAATTCTGGTCAGGCTGAGAACCGTGCCTGCATCCACCACCAGCACGCCCACACGATTGTGATTGGCATGCCAAGCCCCCCATCCGGCGAGCGCGCGATCGATCCCTAACCAAGAGGGAATCCCCTGAAGAGGGATGTCACTGAGCTTCAAGCGTCGGCTGGACTGCAGAGAAGAATGGCTTGGGATTGGTCCCACCGCCGCCCAGGCGAGGAGATCGCTGGCTGCATCCAATCCCTCAAGGGACGCGGCCTCATGCTGATAGGTCCAGTGAGAAGCCCCCCTCTGCTCTGCCCAGTGCCAGCGGCTGTTCCCAATCAACAAGCAACGGGATGGAAGGTCCTCGCTAGATGCCATCACCCATAACACCCGGCACGTGGATGCCACATTCCTGCTTAAGGCCAGCAAAGCGGGTATCTCGTCCCGTCGCCTCTAGCCCATCCGGGCCACTGGAATGCCAATCCCCAACTGTGGAATACCCCTTCTCAAATAAGGGGTGTTGGGGGAGGTCATTCTCCTGCATGTAATAGAAAACATCTCTTGAGGTCCACTCCAACAGCGGCCTCAGAGACATGCGCCCGCGAATGGGATCGAGGGAAGTCATGGTCCTGCGTGTATCCGTCTGTGCACGGCGCACACCACTCGCCCAACAGGACACCTGCAGACGATGCATCGCTGCTTCGAGTGGCTCCACCTTGCGGATTTTGAGGTAGAGCTCCATATCCTCAACCACACCTGATTCCCAGAGGCGGCCATGGAGCGCCTCCATCCGCGCTGCAGATGAGGAGGACTGTGCGATGTGGAGATTCAGATCAAAGCGCTGGCACAGATCCTCGGCGTAGCGATAGGTCTCGGGGGGGAGATAGCCGGTATCAACCCAGATCACCGGAATATCTCGGCCTCGATCCATCCCGCTCAACAGGTGGAGCAACACAGAGGATTGGATTCCGAAGCTCGTGGTCAAGGCAAAACCCGACCCAAATTGCTCATGAGCCCACAGCAACCTTGCACGCGCATCCAACGGCTCAAGCTGCTGACGGGCCTCTTGAAGGTCTCCCGCATCAGCCTTGGGGCCAGCGGCAACGACAGGCTGATTCTTGGAGGTAGAGACATCCCTCATCTCTCCATCTTCCAACGCCGAGGGGCACGGTGTCATGTCTATGGTTTCAAAACCGTTTTCGAAGCTCTGACTTCCGACACCACCATGCACAACGATCCAATCATTGTTGTGGGCGGTGGCTTTGCAGGTTTAACAACGGCATTAGCGCTCAGTAATCAACGGCCCCGTCCGCAGTTATTACTGATTGAACCGCGTCAGCAATTTCTCTTTTTACCTCTTCTTTACGAGCTTCTCAGCGGCGAAATGAAGAGTTGGGAGGTTGCTCCCAGCTACGACAGCCTTCTTCAAGGACGACGCATTCCCCACCTGGATGACCGGGTGATATCAATCAATACAGAGCAGAAATCCCTTCAAACCAGCCGCGGCCAGGTTCTGAACTACAGCCAGCTGGTGCTCGCCACTGGCTCAGAGCCCGATGACTTTGGGATTGCAGGAGTCAAGGAGCATGCCCTCACCTTCCATTCCCTCGCTGATATTTCTCCCCTTAAAGAACGCGTTCACAGTCTTCGCAACCGAGCCTCCAAAGACGGGGCACTGGTCATCGTTGGAGCGGGTGCCACAGGCGTTGAGTTGGCTTGCAAGCTCAGCGACATGTTGGAGGGATCAGCCGCGATTCACCTCGTTGAACTAGGAGACAGCGTTCTTTCACGCTCCCGAGCCTTCAACCGTGAACAAGCGCAAAAGGCACTGGACAAAAAGGGCGTGCATCGACACCTCAACACCCGCGTGACCTCCGTATCAGCCAATGCCGTTCAGCTGCTTGAAAACGACTTACCGCAAACTCTCCACCATGACGGTTTGATCTGGACGGCAGGGACCAAACCGGTGCTGCCCACCTTGATCCCCAACCCCACCAGGGAGCGAGGGCTTCTGAGTGTTGACGATGGATTGCAACTAACGACAGATCCGAATGTTGTGGTTCTTGGGGATGTTGCCTGTCACACCGATGCAGACGCCCCTTGGCCCCGCTCTGCCCAATCGGCACTCCAGCAAGGAACGGCGGCGGCCCGAACGCTTCAGGCCATTCGCATGGGACAGGCTGTTCCCAGTTTTCACTTCCAAGATCTTGGCGAGATGCTCAGCCTTGGCAGGGGAGATGCCTCGATCACAGGCATGGGACTCACCCTCGCCGGCCCTCTCGCCTATCGCATGAGGCGACTCACATACCTCGCTCGAATGCCAGGACTCTCCCTGGGCTTGAGGTCTGCAGGCGCCTGGCTGGTTCATTCTTGAAGCAGGCTCACCTAGCAGGCCGAACCAATGGCCTACGCCCATCACTGAACCGTCAGCTTGAGCGATTGAGTCAGAGGAGGCACCCGAGCTCGAGCGGCGCCGATCCGCTCACCTTGGAACGACTGTCTGAGCTGGTGCTCGATCTAGGTCAGCCGTTGCATTTGATCGTCGATGAACGGGGACTCTGCAGACTGCTCTGGGTTGGACCCCTGAGCGAATCAGACCAATTACGCAGCCACTTACCTGGGGGGCCACGGCGGATCAAGCGACGCTGGAGGTTGATCAGCAGCCTGCAAGGAAAAGCGGGGACGGACCTGAAGCCCGATGGCAGAGATGCCGTCGTCGCCCTCGACCTCAAGCCCGACACCTGGCTTCGTTTTCAGGCCTCGCCCTCCACAGGGGGTGGGCATCTCGCCTCGCTTTGGCAACCAGATCCAGGACAGCAGTCCGGCTGGCATCAAGCCGCGCTTGGCACGCTCAAGGAGCTCTGCGACCGTCCCGCTCCAGAGACCTCCAAAGACCTTGATTCCACTCGCCCCGCAACAGCTCCCTCTGATGTGCAAGAACGGGTCTTGCTACTCATCCTCACGGGTGCTGACACACAGCGGAGCGAAAGGGATCTAGCCGAATTAGAGGGGCTCGTTCGTAGCGCAGGTGCTCTGCCCGTTGCTGTCTGCCGGCAGCGGCAGGGACAACCCAACCCTCAGACCCTCTGGGGCACGGGAAAATTACAAGAGGCGGCGCTCGAAGCGAGACGCCATCAAGCCACCCTCGTGATCACAGATCGGGAACTCTCTCCCGTTCAAGCCCGGAATCTGGAGTTGCTCATTGACTGCCCAGTGATGGATCGCAGTGAATTGATCCTGGATATTTTTGCCCAGCGAGCGGCGAGCGCTGCTGGACGTCTGCAAGTGGAGCTCGCTCAATTGCGCTATCGACTTCCACGGCTGAAGGGCCGCGGCCTCAGCCTCTCGCGTCAAGGGGGAGGGATTGGCACGCGCGGACCCGGTGAAACCCAATTGGAAAAGGATCGCCGAGCGATCAGCCGTCGCATCGAACATCTCGGACGATCACTGCTTCAGCTGGGCGCCCATCGCGCCCGCTTGCGCGACCGCAGAGACGGCCTACCTCGCGTCGCCCTTGTTGGATATACGAATGCTGGCAAATCGTCTCTTTTAAATGCGCTGTGCTGCCGCAATCCAGGGCTTGAGGTGTTAGCGGAAAACAAGTTATTTGCCACGCTGGATCCCACCACCCGGAGACTCAGCCTTCCCCAAACATCAGCGGCACCGAGAGAGCTGCTGCTAACGGACACCGTGGGATTCATTCGTGAACTTCCCAAACCACTCATAGAAGCGTTCAGAGCCACGTTGGAAGAAACACGCGAGGCCGATGTGTTGCTTCTCGTGGTGGATCTCGCAGACCCCGATTGGCAGTCACAATTGGAGGCGGTTCATCAACTCTTGGATGGCCTCAGCTGTGACCAACTGCGCAAAGTGGTTGCCAATCAAATCGACCGTTGTGACGCTTCGGCGATCGAAGCGATGCGCACTCTCGAGCCGGATGTGATCTATCTATCAGCCACTGAAGGTACGGGATTGAAAGGTCTGCGAAGCTGGCTGGAAAAGCAGTTCTGGGACGGCGCACCAACCCCTGAATCCTTCACCCAACAGACGTCATTTTCCGACCATGGCTGAGCTAAATAATGGCTGAGCTCATCTCCCAAACGCTAGGTCGACCTGATTTAGTGCTGACGCGCAGGAGTGCTGCATTGGGCGTTTCGCCACAGGGAGGAAGGTAAGCGCAATGCCGATTCCCTACGCCATTCACCGCACTCAGGCCTGGTACCGCCGCCTCACGATTCCACAGTTCACCGTTGTGACGGGGTTACTTGTCATCGCAGCCGGCACACTGATCCTCGCGACGCCGCTGTGTTCAAGCTCCAGAGTGGGCCTTTGGGAAGCCTTCTTCACAGCCACATCAGCCGTGACCGTGACAGGGCTTTCAGTGATCGACATCCGCGAAGATCTGACCCGCCCCGGGCAAATCGTGCTGGCCATGATGATCATGGTCGGAGGCCTGGGATTGATGGCGGTCACCACGTTTCTGCAGGGGTTTGTGGTTCGCGGAACCGCTCTTCGGCGTCGCCTCGATCGTGGTCAAACCCTCGATGAGTTTGGGGTTGGGGGCGTCGGAACCACCTTTCGCGGAATTGCGCTCACCGCCGTGGTGCTGATCTTGTTTGGGGCGTTCATGCTCTACGTCTTTGGGTTCACAGACATTGCTCCTGGAGGCGAACGCCTGTGGGCAGCGCTCTTTCACAGCATTTCTGCATACAACAACGCTGGCTTTGGACTGTGGAATGACAGTCTTGAGACGTATCGCACCAACAGCACGGTCAACGCAGTGATCATGGTGTTGGTGGTCCTGGGCGGACTTGGATGGCGTGTCACCAATGACCTATGGATCAACCGTCAACGGCTAAGACGGCGTCATCTCAGCCTTCACACTCGGCTCGTTCTGCGTACCTCTGGTCTTCTGATCCTGATCGGGACCTTCGGATTAATGCTGACAGAATCACTCTCGAGGGGCCATGTGCTCACAGGGATGGGTTGGGGCGAACGGTTGATGAGCGCCCTTTTTGAATCAGTGAGTTCTAGAACCGCTGGATTCACGACGGTGCCCCTCTCTCTGAACAGCATTTCTGATTCAGGCCTGTTGTTGGTAATGACCCTGATGTTCATCGGTGCGAGTCCAGGCGGAACAGGTGGCGGGATCAAAACCACAACGGTGGCAGCCCTCATGGCCGCTACGCGCTCCACCCTTCGCGGTCACAACGATGTGGTGATTCGTCATCGACAAATCTCAGACAAAGTGGTGCTGCGCGCTCTGAGCATCACGGTTGCCTCCCTACTCTTTGTGCTGGGGATGGCTTTGTTATTGGCTTTAAGCAGCAATCTCAGCGGAGAAGAACCCTTCACCTTCCTAGAGCTGATTTTTACGTGTATTTCCGCCTTTGCCACCGTTGGATTGGATCTAGGTGTCACGCGCCAACTGGCTCCTTTTGGACAGTTTGTGCTGGTGATAGGAATGTTTGTGGGACGACTGGGCATCCTTTTACTTTTAAGCGCCATTTGGGAGAGTTTTAACCGCGGACATCTACAGCGCGAGAATCGTGTTGGTTATCCCCGTGAGGATCTCTATGTCTGATTACCGATCCCTAGGAGAAATGCAGTGAGGGAGTGGTGGCATTGGTCCCAATCCAACCAGGCAGAACCTTCAAGCTTTGGGATTGTGGGCTTGGGTCGTTTCGGGAGTGCTGTCTGCAAGGAACTGATGCAAAACGGTGCTGAAGTTCTTGCTGTGGACCGTTCTTCAAAGGCCATCGAAGAACTACGCCAACTCGAGCCGTCGATCGAAGCGCGCATCGTGGACTGCACCGATGAGGAAGCGCTTCGTGAAGCGGGGATTCTCGATATGGAAACCGTGGTTGTCGCCATCAGCGAACCCATTGAAGCCAGCATCACGGCCACCCTGATTGCCAAAGACAGTGCAGGGAGCAAAGTTCGTCGCGTGATTGCAAGAGCCACCAGCGATTTGCACGAAAAAATGCTCAAGCGCGTGGGAGCTGATCGGGTGGTCTTTCCCTCCCGAATGCAGGGAGAACGCTTGGGTGTGGAATTGGTGCGCCCCAACTTGATGGAGCGGCTTGAACTCGATAAGCATCATTCAATTGAAGAGATCAAGGTCCCAGGCCGGTTCGTGGGACGCTCGCTTCGAGACCTAAACCTGCGCAAGAACTTCCGAGTGAATGTTCTTGCGGCAGGTCCTGCAAAAGAACTCATGGTCAACCCACCGGCGTCCCACGTCCTTCAAGACGGCCACGTCCTTGTGGTGATGGGTTTAACCGACGATCTCCAAGAGCTGCCAAAAACCTGAGCCATGCGCGTTCTCGGTCTGATGAGCGGCACAAGCGCCGATGGCGTGGATGCTGTCCTTGTCGAGCTCTCAGGGTCCGCCGAACATCCCCATTGGACACTGCTGCGATCAGCGTCGCTGGACTATCCAGCCTCAACACGGCAACTGATCTTGGCCGTAGGACAAGGCGAAGCCAAAACCGCGTCAACGCTCCTCAATCTTTCCGAGACGATCACCAAGATTCAGGCCGCAGCAGCGCGTCAGTGCGATCCAGAAGGACAGGCGCAGCTGGTGGGATGTCATGGCCAAACCCTCTGGCATCGCCCACCGAAAAATGCCGAAACTGGCGCACTTCAGCCCGGAGCAAGCTGGCAGATGTTGCAAGCACCCCTGCTGGCACAACTGCTGAAACGCCCTGTGATCTTTGACTTTCGGGCTGCTGATCTAGCCCTTGGAGGTCAAGGAGCACCACTTGTTCCCAAAGCTGATGCGGCCCTATTGGGACGAACCAAAGGTTGGAGAGCCTTGCTCAATTTGGGTGGCATTGCCAATCTCACCCTCATTCCACCCGACGCAGGTCCTGATCGACTCCAACCCGTCAGGGGCTGGGATTGCGGGCCTGCAAATAGCTTGATCGACCTGGCGGTGGAGCAGTTCAGCGAAGGCAAGGAAAGCTGCGACGAGAGCGGCCGCCTGGCAGAGACAGGTCAATGCGATGAAGCATTGATTCTCCGCTGGCTCGCTGAGCCTTACTTCCAGCTCAGCCCCCCCAAGTCCACAGGTCGTGAATTATTCGGGCGAGCTGACCTAACAAGACGCCTGCAGGAGATGCAAGGACAAGCGATTGCCGATCAAATCGCAACGCTCACAGCCTTCTCAGCCGCTGTCGTGGCGCAGGATCTGCAACAGCTCTCCAACCAAAACCATCCGCTCCCCATCGAGCTCTTGGTCGCTGGAGGTGGCAGTCAGAACCTCACGTTGATGCGAGAACTCACCAAACGCTGCCGAGGCCTAAGACTGCGTCGCAGCGACGAGCTAAGACTTCCCAGTCAAAGCCGCGAAGCCATGGTGTTTGCTCTTTTGGCGTGGTGGCATCACTTGGGATATCCAGGGAATGCACCAGCGATTACGGGTGCAGAGCACGAGGCCGTCCTCGGAGTACGCGTCAATCCGGCTTGATCTCGGATTAATTCGGGCGGTGAAGCCTGACCCGACGCGGTGCGCCCCGCAACCGACCGGTTTGCTTCGACTCCAGGGCGTTGCGCAATTGCTCCGTTGACGCCTGATGTGCGTCCGCAACGGGAGCCGAAGCCTGCCTGTCGCCTCCCTGTTCGTACCGCTGAACCCCTTGCTGAATCAACACTTTGGCCATGTTGCTGACCGTGCGCGATTCATCCTCAGCCAATGCAGTCAAGCGGAGGCAAAGATCTTCGGGGAGCACCACCTGAATACGAGGTGACTTTGGCTTCCCACTGGATGAATTTTGGCGAGTGGCCACGACCCAGAAAGAGGCAGAGCTACTTAAAAGTGTACAGAGATGCGCAAGGGTAGTATCCAGCACTATGCTGCTGTCATTGATCAGATCTCTGATCCATCTGCAGGCCAGGCCCTCGGCCGACCCATTCCAGGAGTGCCATGCCCCATTCCCAAAGCCCGGACGTCAGCTCCCCCCAGCTACCAAGCCGCAGCAAGCCGGTCGCTCGTCAAAGCAATCGCCAAGGCAACGAACCTCGAAAGAAGCGACGCCCAAGCCGCACCCCTGAGAACAGCGAGGTGCTCGTCTCGGCTGTCATCAGCACCTATCTGCTCACCCATCTTCATCACGTGCTCCAACGCGCTGAATACGGCGCCGTTCAAGACGGACGCCGATCACAAGCAGCGAATTACGCCCAACTGCGCAAAGTGCTTTGCATGGACGCTCGCAGCATGGAAGACGCCTCAGCCTCCGGTCTCAAGGCGACAGAGCTCGACCAAGCTGCATAAGGAGCGGCATGGGGAAGGGATGGCAGTTCGTGATGGCGTGAATAAGGTTTCGTCAGAAGCATCACGATCATGTCCAACGCAGCTGCTCTGTACGCACGCATTGAGAATGATCGAGACCTCAGCAAGGGATTGTTCAGGCAGGCACTTCAAAATCCTTCTGGAGCCCTCGATTCCATCTGTGAAATCGGCAATCAACTCAACTTGCCTGTCACGCTCCAAGAGGTGAAGGATCACCTCAATAGCCTCGACGACGAGATCACCAAGCAATGGCTGATCAAGGCGAGGGGAGGGCTTTGATTTCAGCTGCTTCCAGCGAGTCTTTGGACGTCCTGGATTGATCAGAAATGGATTGATCAGAGGGCGCTAAGACTGGCTTGGGTGTCGAACGTTCTCGCACTCCTCCTCCTCCTGCCCAACTAAAAAACAACCAATAACTAATCACGGCAAGACCGGCTGCCACCACAAGGGCCGTGACCTGCTCCAGTCTTCGCATTGAGCCTGCTCCCAGCTCCAGCAGTCTGCCTGGAAACCTCGACACGGGATGATGGGCTTTCCCTGCCTCCACTCCGTGCTGCGACTTGAGCGAGTCGGCAAGATTTATCCCACCGGAGAAGTTCTGCGGGATGTGACCTGGGAGGTCAAACCCGGTGACCGTATCGGCCTCGTTGGCGTGAATGGGGCAGGGAAGTCAACTCAGCTCAGGCTGATTGCTGGCATGGAAGAAGCCAGCAGTGGGCAAGTCGTGAAACAAGGTGAGCCAAGAATCGCTTACCTGCAGCAAGAATTCGATGTTGACCCCAGCCGCACGGTCCGCGAAGAGCTGTTTCAAGCCTTTGGGGAGGCCGCCATTGTGCTGGACAAACAAAAAAAAGTTGAATTGGAGATGGGGTCAGACCGCGCAGCGGCAGACCCCGATCATCTCGATGAGCTCATTCACGAACTAGGGCGACTGCAGACCCGATTTGAAGGACTGCATGGCTATGAGCTCGATGCACGCATCGACAAACTTCTCCCAACCATCGGGTTCAAACTCGATGAGGCAGACCGCCTGGTTTCGGATTACTCCGGTGGCTGGCAAATGCGCATAGCACTGGGGAAAATCCTCTTACAAGACCCTGATCTTCTTCTGTTAGACGAGCCAACCAACCATCTCGATGTCGAAACGATTCAGTGGCTCGAGGGATATCTCATCGAACAAAAAGCTGCACTGGTCGTCATCAGTCATGACCGCACGTTTCTGGATCGCGTCTGCAATCAAATTGTGAGTACTGAGCGAGGTGTGTCGAGGGCGTACTTAGGCAATTACACCTCGCACCTCGAGCAAAAAGCACTCGAGAAAGAGGCCTCACAAGCAGCTTTTGAACGGCAGCAGAAAGAGATCGCAACCCAACAGGCCTATATCGATCGATTCCGTGCCAGTGCAACGCGCAGCACCCAGGCAAAAAGCCGAGAAAAACAGCTGGACAAGGTGGAGAGGGTTGATGCCCCGGTTGAGTCAGTGGGTGGACCCAGCTTCCGCTTCCCCCCGGCACCACGATCTGGCGCTCAGGTCGCTGTGATCGAAAACATGACCCATTGCTACGGGGAAAATATCCTTTTCATGGAAGCTGATCTCGAAATCGAGAGAGGTGATCGGATCGCCTTTGTCGGTCCCAACGGAGCCGGAAAGTCCACGCTGCTCCGATTGATCATGGGGGTCGAAACTCCCGAAGAAGGGTCAGCAAGGCTCGGGGAACACAACGTCATTGCCAGCTATTTCGAACAAAACCAAGCCGAAGCCCTCGATCTCAACAAGACGGTGATCGAAACCATGTTCGAAGCCGTTCCTGATTGGACGCAAACTCAAGTGCGCTCATTGCTGGGGAGTTTCTGTTTCAGCAATGACAGTGTTTTTAAAGACGTTGGCAAACTTAGTGGCGGAGAGAAAGCACGTCTTGCTCTGGCTCTGATGTTGCTCAGTCCCTGCAATTTGCTGGTTCTCGATGAACCAACAAACCATCTCGACATCCCCGCCAAACAGATGCTTGAAGATGCACTGTGCGCCTACGAGGGAGCCGCTTTATTGGTATCGCATGACCGTTATTTCATCTCACGTGTAGCGAACAGGATCGTGGAAATTCGCGACGGAGAACTTGTGGTCTATCGCGGAAATTACGCGTATTACCAAGAGAAAAAGGTAGAGGAAAAGGCCGAAGCGGAGGCAAACCGGCTGAGTGCTGAGAAAGAAGCCAAGCGCAAAGCGAACACCGCCAAGCAAAAACAGCGGGCCTCTCGCAAAAAGAACGCGGCGTAGCAAAGCATCTCGGCGATCGCAAGACGAAACTTCACACTTGGTTAGGCAGGAAGACTCATTTCCCTTTACCAGTCCAGACGGTGTGGATAGGCTGACATCACTGATCCCCAGTCGGCCATGAACAACACGCAATCACGTCATGTCACTCCCGCTGGAACCCCCGCGTCCATGACTGAAAGCGCTGAGCATGCCCAGACCTGGGACGCGGTTGAAACCTACTTCGAGTGCATCACAACATGCTCCCTCGATGATGGGGAATGCATCACACAGTGCGTAGAACAACTCAAAGACACCGATAGCTAACGAACAGCATTGAGATGACTATCGACGCAAAGATGTCATCTCAACAGGTGTCATTGAAAGCGTAATACGTTGACCAGAACGCATCACATCAAGAGTTAAAGGACGATCCACGCCATGCCTATCAACCGCTGAAACAACTTCAGCGGGATTGTTAATGGATTTTCCATCGATCGACACGATCACATCGTTGACGCGCAAGTTTCCACGATCTGCAGGGCCACCCGGCACAACGGATCGAATCACAGCTCCAGGAGGAGCACTCGATCCTGGTGTAGGAGCAGGAACCGTTGAAAGGCCGACACCCACCATGGGATGACTCGCCCTTCCCTGCTTAACGAGCTGACTGGCGATCGACCGTGCCCTGTTGATGGGAATTGCGAAACCGAGGCCAGCCCCTGGTCCTGAGCGCACGAGGGTATTGATCCCAATGACATCACCACGGGCGTTCAACAGCGGGCCACCCGAATTACCAGGATTGATCGCAGCGTCTGTCTGGATGAGATCCAGACGCTTTCCTGAAATGCCCAGTTGGGACATGTTGCGATTGAGGTTGCTGACAATCCCCATCGTCACTGTGTTTTCAAGGCCGTATGGATTTCCTACAGCGATCGCCCAATCCCCCACCTGAAGACGATCTGAGTTGCCCAAGGGAGCCGTAGGCCATGGCCCTCTGGTTTCCAACTGCACCACTGCCAGGTCCGTCAGCGAGTCTTGTCCAATCACCCGACCAGAAACACGTCTGCCATCAGGCAGTCCCACCATCACGCGATCCGCATTCTCCACAACATGAGCGTTGGTCAGGACCAACCCTTGTTCATCAAAGATCACCCCGCTGCCCTGCCCGCGCTCGACCCGTGAACGCGGGGCCGTTTGAGATTGCATCCCAAAAAAACGGCGCAGGAATGGATCCGCCATCACGCTCCGAGGGAGCCCATTTCCACCAGCCGTCCGGACCGTTCGCTGTGTTTCAAGTGTGACAACAGCCGGTCCACTGCGTGCAACGGCTTGCGCAACGAATGATTTTGGTGCGACAGCCTGTGGGGGAGCCGATGCGAAGGCTCGCGGCGGTTGCATCAACATCCCTGGAACGGTCAACGCACCAGCGCAAACCAGGGGAAGCAAAGGATTAAACACCGCCATGTCCCTATGTCATCAATGATCCGAGTCAACATGACCGTAAGCAGTGAATCCCTACAAAAACAGACCCATTTCCAGTGATTTCATGACTGGATGCGACCAGGGTCCACAAAATCAGCGTCCCTATGTCCAAAAAGAGCGATGATGCATGGGATGGTTCGGCCCATCTCCGAGTTCAGCGGTGATTGCCATGCTCAGTAGCCTGTTTCCTCTCATCTATGGACTGATCTTCATCGTCCTGTTGTGGCAAGCCTTTCGCGTCATGGGACGCGGATTCAACGCTGCCGGCAAACCCCTTGTCGCGGAACAAGTCGACCGGACAGGTCGCCTGACGATTCATCCAGAGCTCCTTGATGGAGAAGGACGTCTTACAGAAGAGGATCTTTTGACTGTGCGATTTGGCGGAGATAGTGAGCCTCCAAATCCAACTGCGAAGCCCGGTGAATAGGTTGGGTTAATGGCAACTGCTTAAGTTGCTCGATTGACTCGTAGAGGGGACTCCTAGGTGGACCAACGAACACGGATTGTGGCGGCGGTAATTAAATCCGTGAAACTGCCACCCCGCTTCCGCTTAAGGCTGATGAAAGAAGATCCTGTTCGGCTTGAGCTCAGCCTGACTCCTGCCTACGGGAAAGATCCCATTCAGGTAGGGCTGGTGGAATCGTTGGATTTAGTGGCGCGCCGAGATCGTGAAGGCCGCATTCCAAGAGACCTACAAGGCACCTGGGACTGGACCGTGCGTCATGGCGATGTCAGCACCGGCGGCTGGAATCCCTATCTCAAAGAAGCGCTGCAAACAATGTTCGAAACAGGACTCCCCGCCATCGTTTACGAGGAGCTGACGGGGGAGGAATACCACCCGGTTGACGGCGCACGGCACATTCGCTGACGTCTGAGTTTGGAGAAGTTGTGAAGCACTGCAACCAGGGAGTGAGAATCCTCCCTGAGCTCAGCTAAACATGAATTCAAACCGGCCTTAAGGATTTCTTCATGGCCTCCATTCCTGTTCGCGTTGGTTCACTGGTGCGCCTCTTGGCTGCCTTCGGAGCCCTCAGCAGCATTTTGCTCGTTGGGATGATCAACTTTTTCAGCTAAGGGCGAGAGGCGTTGGGCGAGTACCCGATTGATCCCTTACTACCAAGACTGCGGGCCAGTCTTGTTCCAGGTGCCACGGTCTTACTGCAGTCCCCGCCAGGTGCGGGCAAGACAACGCGGGTGCCCTTGGCACTTCTTGGAGAAATTGCAGGGACGGAGCCTCTTCCGGGTCGCTCCCTGATGCTTGAGCCCAGGCGACTTGCGGCAAGGGCTGCCGCAACCAGGCTCGCGCTCAGCCTGAATGAACCGATTGGCGAGCGGGTGGGCTATTCCGTGCGGCATGAGCAAAAGCGCTCCTCTCGCACGCGGATGGAAGCGATGACGGATGGCCTCTTCCTCCGTCGACTGCAAAACGATCCCGAGCTCACAGGGATTAACTGCGTGATCTTTGATGAATTCCATGAGCGCAGTCGAAACAGTGAATTAGCGCTTGCGTTGGTTCGGGAAGCGCAGGAACTGCTCAGGCCAGATCTTTGCCTGCTGCTGATGTCGGCCACGCTGGATCTCACCAACCTGCGCGCCCAATTACCTCATGCGCAGGTCCTCACGACCGAAGGGAAGGCCTTCCCTGTTGAGACGCAACACCTCTCGCCCCGACCGAATGAACCTCTCGAGGCGCGCGTTCTACGAGCGATTGAGCAGGAGATCGCCCACCTGCTGATCACTGAAGAAAGTCGCAATCATCCGCCCACCGTCTTGGTTTTTTTACCTGGATTACGGGAGATCGAACGTTGCCGGCAACGTTTACTCAAGTCAGGCTTGCTGAGCCAATGGGAGGTCATCGCTCTGCATGGAAGGCAATCCCTCGCTGAGCAGGGGCGAGCCCTAAAACCTTGCAACCACAAGCACGATGGACGCGTGATTTTGGCAACGTCCATCGCTGAAAGTTCCCTCACTCTGGATGGTGTTCGCCTTGTGATCGATTGCGGACTCACGCGACACACCCAATTTGATCCTGGAACCGGAATGGAGGGACTGATCACAGTGCCAGCCAGTCAGGCCAGTGCTGATCAGCGGCGAGGCCGTGCTGGACGCCAAAACGCTGGTCGTTGCATCAGGCTCTGGTCTCCTGCCGAACAGCAACGAAGGCCAGCCCACGACATCCCTGAATTGCAGCGAGCTGACCCTCAACCCACGGTTCTTGATCTTGCACTCTGGGGTGCTGGTCTAGGCGAATCTTTGCCATGGCTGGAGCCCCCTCCGAGGGCCGCACTTCAGGAAGGCCGCCGGCAATTGATTGAGCTGGGAGCACTAACTCCAGAGGGACGTCCCACGGACACCGGGCAGAAATTGGCTCGATTTGGTGCCCATCCGCGCCTGGGATTGCTTCTTCTGAAAGCGCGTGCCATGGGGAGACCACAACTAGGAGCCGATCTCGCTTCCATCCTCAATGAGCGCGATCTATTAAGCCACAACAACCACGGCAGCGACCTCTGGGCTCGCATGCTCTTGCTCCGAGACCACCGGAGCTCAACACGAATTTCAGGGGATCGGGCAGCAGCCGATCGCCTCAGGACAGTCCTCGATCAGAGCCGTCGTTGGGTTCAACAACTTGGTCAATTCGAACAGGAGCAAGCGCCCCAAACCATTGAGGCCACAGACGAGCAACTCGCAGCACAGCTGATTGCAACAGCTTTTCCAGAATGGATTGCAGTGGCCCGTCCAGGACAACGCGGACAATTTCTGCTGCGCCAAGGGCGCGGTGCGGCTCTGCAGGTCAGCGATCCACTCGATGGAGCTGAGGCACTTGCGATTGCACAGCTTGACCTCGGTGACACGAGAGCCAAGATCCGTTTAGCGCTACCCCTGACACATCAGTGGGTTAGGGACCTTGCAGATCAAAACGGTCACTGGCAAGAGCGTGTGCTGTGGGACGAGCTAACCAAGCGGATCAGAGCTGAACGGGTCTTGCAGCTTGGTGCGCTGGAACTCGAGCGACAGCCTCAACAACATGCGTCTTGTGAACAAAGCCGGGACGTCTTGGTCAAGCAACTCAGCAAGGATGGTCTGTCGGCACTGCCCTGGAGCCAGCGAACGGAACAACTTCGCAGTCGTCTCGCTTTAGCCCACCATCAGCTAGGGAAGCCGTGGCCGCTACGCAACCTTCAACACCTGGTAAAGCATCCAGACTCCTGGATTGGAGACACTTTGATGGGTTGCAGAGGCTGGGACGACGTCAAGGAAGAGCAACTGATGGAAGCTCTTTGGGGTGATCTCACCTGGTCGAACCGGCAGCAACTCGATCAGCTCTTACCAACGCAGATCAAAATCCCATCAGGGCGCAATGCAGCACTGGATTATCAAAACGACGACATTGTGCTGTCGGTCAAGCTGCAAGAAATGTTTGGCTGCCTTGAGGGACCTGCTGTTTTAAATGGCCAACTCCTCGTGACCATTGAATTGTTATCACCCGCAGGACGCCCGCTTCAACGCACCCGAGACCTCGCTGGGTTTTGGCAGGGAAGCTACCAACAGGTGCGAAAGGAAATGCGCGGTCGCTACCCAAAGCATCCATGGCCAGAGGATCCAGCCCATGCCGAACCCACAGCGAAAAGGAAGGCCCGCCCTTGAGGTGCTCATCGCATCCCTATAAATGTATCCAAAGGAACAGTCAAGAGATCGCTACGGTTTGTTACGATGCATGAGTAACGGAGTTTCACATGTCTGACAACACAGCCCGCTTTGGATTCGTAAATTTTGCAGAAACCTGGAATGGCCGTCTTGCCATGCTTGGTTTCGTCATCGGACTTGGCACCGAGCTTCTCACCGGTCAGGGCATCCTGACTCAGGTTGGCCTCGGTTGATTCGGCCGCTGCTGGGGATGAGTCCCAGCTTTGAATCCCATCATTCATTTGATGGGATTTTTTAATGGGATCGACCCGTTAGTAGGCCAAACTGGTGAGATTCGCGTCGTTAGCAATGCTTCCCTTCTTTGCTAGCAGTCGCCGTGAAGGCGCCAGGCTGCTGAGCAGCATGCTCGTTTTCTTAGCCATCGGATTGACGCAGGTTCACCAGACGTGGGGAATCATCCTGAGCATTGTTTCTGGGATCATCTGCATTTACTGGGGATTGGCATACCAACGTCTTGAGCGCTGAATCACTTCCTACCTACTCCGTCCGCGAACTCAACAACGCGATCGGAGTGCTGTTGGAGCGGGGTTTTGCGCCTCGATTTGTGATCCAAGCAACAGCATCGAGGCCTCAAGTCAAAAAGGGCCATCTCTGGCTCACCTTGAGTGATGGAGATGCCAGCATCACTGCCGTGGCCTGGGCTTCAAAGTTAAAACAGTTGGACTTTGTTCCTGCCGACGGCGACGGCGTCACCGTGATTGGCAGGCTCAATTTTTGGTCAGCACGAGCGAGCCTTGCTGTTCAGGTTCTCGATATGAGGCCTAGCTTGACCACCGTGTTGCGACGGTTTGAAACGGTCAAAGCACAGTTGCTCGAGGAAGGCGTCATTGATCCCGGCCGGCGTCGAAAATTGCCGGCTTACCCCAAACGATTAGCCGTCCTCACAAGCGTTCCAAGCTCAGCACTCGCAGACATGCTGCGTACCGCACAAGAGCGATGGCCTTTGAGCGAGCTTCTTGTGGTTCCGATCCCCGTCCAAGGGGAGGTCGCGCCGATCATTTGCGGGGTTCTCAGTCGCCTTGCGGAACAACATCATCAGCTCAGATTGGACGCGATCGTGCTCGCCCGCGGGGGAGGAAGCCGAGAAGATTTGATGGTCTTTGATGATGCGGACGTTTGCCGAATCTTGGCCAGCTTCCCACTGCCAGTTGTAACTGGGCTCGGCCATGAAGATGATCTCACCGTTGCTGATCTCGTGGCAGACCATCGAGCCGCAACGCCAACAGCCGCCATGGTCACACTGATGCCGAGCAAGGAGTCGGCACAACAAACCATCAGCCAAAGGCGCACACGCCTTAGCGAATACAAACGCTGGCGACTAGAGCAAGCCAGCTCACGACTGAAAGAACGACACCTGCAACTCCATACATTTCGGCCTGCTGTGGCCCTACAACGTCGACGCAATCAATGGGAACAGCGGCAGCAATTGTTGCTCGCTCTTTCACCCCAACGATGGCTCCATCGGGGCTTTGCGATGCTCCATACAGCAAACGGACAACCCGTTCAAAGCATTGATGACATCTGCCTCAATGAACAGGTACACATTCGCCTCAAGGATGGTGTGGTTCAGGCCATCACCAAAACCATTCAAGCGAATGAAAGTTCTAACTCACAAGCATCTCTCTAACTGACATGCCACGCAAAAAGCCCGAACCATCAAAGACATCTGAACAGGACACTTGGAGAGAAGATGCATCCCAGCTCAGCTATGAAGAGGCCTTACAGGCTCTCGATGTACTGCTTGGCCAATTACAAGACGATTCCATTCCCTTAGCGGATCTACAGAAAAATCATGCTCGTGCGTCGATCTACCTCGATCGCTGCGACTTACTTCTCAGCCAGGTAGAGCAATCAGTACGACAGCTCGATCCGAATACGATGGAAGAACGCATGCTCGACACAAGCAACAATGAATAAATCTCTCCCATGGATTTACCTCTTGCTTGCCATCCTTGGAGCCATCCTCCCTTGGCAAGCCAATCTCGAATTCATGCAAATGAATCCTGGTGGTGGATTTGACCTCCAAACTTTCATCCAAGATGCCAATATCAATGCAGCCTCCCGCTCTTTAAACAGAGATCTCGTGATTGCCGCATCAGCCTTCAGTATTTGGATCGTTACCGAAGGAAGAAAGCTACAGATCAAGGGTTGGTGGATCGCTTTAATCGTGAGCGTCAGCATTTCATTCGCATGCGGAGGCCCACTCTTCCTGTATTTGCGGGAACGCAAACTAATGGCAATCAATTCAGAACAAGATACAAATTGAGAGGTTAGGGATCTACATCCTCAGCTTTGATATCGATAGTGACATCACTTGCTGGCAGTGAATCATCAACGGCTTTCTCCTTTGATGCACCAGATGTTCTTGCCGGGAGAGGAGATCCGCAGGCAGGGCATTGAGCGTCTGTCGTCATCGTGCTCAAGCCACAAGCCTCACACGTTCTTACCCGGCTCTGCAACACCTTCCAACCAATCCACCCCAAACCACCGAGGACAACGGGCAAAGCAAGCAGTGTGATCAGGAGACCTCCAGCCAAATCAAGCAGAACACGGCCTGCTGCCGTAGGTAGCAGCAACAGCGCTAGCAAAAGCAACCAGAGGAGTGGAGGGAAACGTCCCATCAATCAACACTCCATACGAACGATGCTCTCATAATCGCTGTTTTTTTGCATTCAGGCACGGATGGATTTATTTGGATCCCTGGTATGTCTGGCAGAGGCCTTCGCAAGCTCAACGCTCCAACATTGGCCAAAATAAATCACAACACCCACCATCCAAACCCACAAGGTGAGAACCAGGACACTGCCAATCACTCCATAGGCCTGAAAGCGAGACCCCAGGGAGAGGATGCTACGACTCACCGCAAGATTAAGAACAGTAAGAGCAAAGCCAATCAATAACGAACCTGG
>ERZ887942.159-NODE-159-length-54817-cov-58.175742_pt1 | contig 54817 bp, 38 predicted proteins | sample MGYA00521099_ERZ887942 | MGnify/ENA primary metagenome ERZ887942 (study PRJEB32303, sample SAMEA104408605) | aquatic metagenome | biome: Brackish water; feature: Pelagic; material: water | place: Baltic Sea | collected 2014-06-07T06:48:00 | depth 16,251 m ... | reverse complement strand
GGTTGTTATTCGCCTTGCCCTGTTTCATTCCGGCAAACATTATTTTCTACGCAGCATCATCAAACGAAAATCCATCACTGAGCTTCCCGGTATCTTCGTCGCTGCCAGTGTTAATGTTCCTGAGCCTGCCGTTAGTTTTATGTCACCAAGTATTTGTCGTGACCAGTTCTGCTCATAAGATTCCGACCGTTTAACTCTGTCTTCCGCGGCTCCTATGATCACTGCCGGTGCCGCAGCGTTGACGGTTCCTGATAGCTGGTCGTTGTTGAATGATAGCTGTACGGTCGATCCTTCATCACCCTGTGGACAAGTATAGAACAATTCAACTTCATAGGTACCGCTGGTTAGTATTTCAGCGTTCCACGTGATGCTGTCTTCTATGGAAGTCCAGTTGGTAAAGTACGAACTGTTCGGAAAGCGATTGGAGCGTTTGATTCCGCCGTGCTCTTTTCCGTCTCTGGCTGGTATCTGAGTATTCTGGCTATCGGGATGAGCGATCACAAACGGTCGTCGGTTGTCGTCATAACCTGGCAGCACTTGTTCTTTGTAGTAACCAAGAACGGTATTCATTCTTTTATAGTCCACCGCATGTTTTTGTGAGACATCGTGCTGTTGCCCGGGATCAGCTTCGACGTCATACAACTTCCCGTCGTTGCCCAGCCTTAAGCGACCTTTTTTTATGCTCACTTTCCCGTTCCAGTGTGACACGATCATGCGTTCTTCTATTGGCCAGGCGTTGCCGTTAAAAATACCGTCATTCATGATCAACGGTGCCAGATCCTGACCATCAAAAGGTTGTTTATTGACAGCACTAATATTTGCCATCGCCGCCAATGTTGGGTGAAGATCGATCGCTGCGGCATTAATGGTGATGCGTTGTCCTGGTTTAACGACTGATGGCCACCGGACGATGCACGGTGATCTTACACCACCTTCATCTGTCGATCCTTTGCGGCCTTTCATGCCGCCGTTCCAACGGGTTCCGTTTGGTCCGTTGTCGCTGAAATAGACCACTATCGTGTTATCAGTCTTACCGCTTGTTTTCAACGACTCCATCAATCGACCAACGTTCCAATCGATGTTTTCACACATCGCCAACGCTGCTTTGATGTGATCTATGTCTTCTTTTCCCTCGTTGTTCACGTTGTGAAGTTTTAGTTCAGCGTCTTTAAACTTGTTCCACCATCGATCCGGTACCTGCATCGGCGAATGCGGTGTGTTGTAGGGCACATAAACGAAGAAAGGCTGATCGCTTTTCTGTTCGATCACCTTAATCGCGTGATCTGTCAGGTCATCAACAATGAAGCCTTCACCTGCTACGATTTCGCCATTGTGTTCCAGCATCGGCTTCCAGTAGTTGCCCCAATGACCTGAACAGAAGCCATAGAATTCGTCGAAGCCTCGACCGTTGGGATGGTACGGATACTGCATACCGTTGTGCCATTTTCCGAAGGCCGCTGTTCGGTATCCGCTGGCTTTAAACGTTTCTGCTATCGTCACTTCATCAAGATCAAGTCGTTCGCCGCCCGCCGATGTGCTGTAAACGCGGCCTCTGGGATGATATCTGCCTGTCAAAAATTCTGCTCGTGTTGGTGAGCATACCGGACAGACATAGAAGCGGTCGAAGACTGCTCCTTCTTTGCCCAACTGATCGATATTCGGTGTGCTTAAGTTGGTGTTGCCGTTCATTGACAAATCACCCCAGCCCTGGTCATCTGTCAATATGACCAATACATTGGGGCGATCGGCACCGATGGCCATGCGTCCAAACGCCGCCGCAAACGCCATCAATATCAACACGCTTTTCTTCATCGTTTCCTTCACTCTGCTTCTGGTCACTAACTTTACCGCTCTATCGCTTGTGCTATTTCCTTCTGCCCTGCTTCTTTAGCTTTAGCACGAACAATACTGGTGAAGTGGGCTTGGGTGGTGTGCTGTCTATTCGTTCCACTGCATGCTTGTCTGAATATTGCTGTAACAACCGTTCGACTGCTGTAAACTCTTCTTCGCCACCACTATGACCTCTGTACGCCAGCACCGTCAGTATACCATCGTTCGTCAATGTTTCGATCGCAGCTGCTATCCCCTTGGTCGATGATCGGGGTTCTGTGATCAACGAATGGTCGCCTCCTGGAAGGTAGCCAAGATTGAACATCACTGCCTTTACAGTGTTCTTTGCGACAATCGAAGCTATCTTTTCATGACTTTCAAGCAGTAGCTGAACGTTATTGAAGCCGGTCGCTTTTAAACGCTCCAGCGTTGATTCTATGGCCTTTTTCTGAACGTCGAAACCGATCACTTGCCCGGTATCGCCGACCTTTTCTGCCAGAAAACAGGTGTCAAATCCGTTACCGACTGTTCCGTCGATCGCTGTGTCGCCATTACAAACTACAGATGCTACTGCTTCCTGAGCCAACTTTGTCAGCGGTCGTCTGCCCAATTCTTTCTTCACCAAACGTTGATAGTTTATCGATTGATCAACGGGTGACTGACCAGACATGAACTGTTCCAAATCAGAGGCCAACTTTGGGGCCTTTAAACTTCCCTTCGATCCAAGTCCGTTGAATATGAACACGTTGGTGCTGTTCGGATGACATCCCAATACTGGTTCATAATCCTTCATCGTCGGTCTCACACCCGACTTGTGATCCACTACTTCCACATCGCCGTCTACCAATCCGCTCAGCTTGTTCAACACTTCCTTTTTCCCTGCCGTGCTGATGCCACCTGTTAGATTCGTCCAGTCGTAAGTACTGCCTACCGTCTGATCGCCGTTCTTCTCTGCTGCGATCCATATGCTTTTATGGACGACTTCGGTCCGTTGGTAATCTTTTATTCTTACCTTCAATATGTCTCCATGACTTCGATTATTCGGCACGTCTGGAAACAGTCCGCTTTGCTCTGATCCCTGACATAGGATCAATCGATCTGCCGTAACGTTTAACGCTTTCCAACAAATCTTTGCTCCTATATCGATGTCTTTTTCCACGACCACTTTCGCTGTTCTGTAACTGTCTGCAGCGTCAAAATATGCTCTTGTCGCGTCCAGATACCTTAAAACGTTCAATCGCCCGGCCTGTGTCAATTTCACGCCTGTCTTTACTTGACCGCCTGACTGTAGTCTGCCTTCCCATGGCTCTGCGCCATCTTTTAAGCTGCTCAAAGCTTCCGCTGTTTCGGGATCCAGCAATCGGATCATTGGCGTTTCTTCAAAGAACGCTGTGCCCGTCGTCTGTTCGACTCGCCTATAAAACGAAGTCGCTTCCTTCCAATACTGTTCAAAATCTGGCGACCTCACCAGTCTTTTTCCGGTCACTGGTGTTATCAGTCCAGCGGCGACACGCGATGCTGTGTCAGGCTCGTCGGCGTCTATCAACAGCACACTTTCGCCCGACCAGTGAAGTCTCCAGGCGATTGCGGATCCCGCTAATCCCTGACCGATGATCATATTTTGGTAGTGCTGTGACATGGCCTTGAGATTACCAGCATTTGCTCTTTCCTTGTTGCCGACGCCGCCCTTTCTTAACCCTTTTCTTGCGAACTACTGCCTTGTTTACGTATGCTCGACACTTCGCTTAACTTCTTTCCTGCCTCAAGGAGCCCTCCATGACTCAACAAACTCGTCGTGATTTCATCCAGACGACCGCCGCCACCGCTGCTTTTGCTGCTGGTTTACATGCCAACGGTACAGCTTCCGCTGCCAGCAATAACCCTCTCGAAAAGCTCAACATCGCATGTATCGGTACTGCCAATAGAGCGGCAGCCGACGTCGATGGTGTCATGTCTGAAAACATCGTCGCCATCTGCGATATCGACTCTCGCTACCTTGAACGCTCTAAAGCGATGTTAATCGAAAAGAAGTCGTTGGAACCTCGCACCTACGCTGACTATCGAGAAATGCTGGACGCTGAAGGCGACAAGATTGACGCCGTCACTGTCGCAACTACTGACCATCATCATGCTCCAGCGACAATTAGAGCAATCAATGCTGGTAAGCATGTGTATTGCGAAAAACCACTCACGCACACCGTTCGAGAAGCTCGTATCATCGCTGAAGCCGCTGCCAAAGCGGGCGTGGCAACTCAGCTTGGTACTCAGATTCACGCTGGCGATAACTATCGACGAGTCGTCGAAATCATCGAAAGCGGTGCCATCGGTGACGTCACTGACGTTCACGTGTGGGTCGGCAAAGGCTGGGGCATCACTGAATTGACGGGCGTCGAAGAGGCTCCGCCGGAATACCTGAACTGGGACCTGTGGCTCGGCCCTGCTGAAGTGCGACCATATGTTGCTGGCCGATATCATCCAGCTCAATGGCGTCGATTCTGGCAATTCGGTCAGGGCACTCTTGGCGACATGGCTTGCCACTATATGGACCTGCCATTTTGGGCTCTGAAACTGCGACATCCGACTCATTGCGAAGCGTTCGGTGCCGCCGTTCATGAAGAGATGGCTCCGACCGGTCTGACGGTGAAGTACAAATTCCCTGCCAGGGGCAAACTTTCTGCCTGCAATCTGACATGGTACGACGGCGATATGATTCCTAAGGAAGTCGCCGGCGAACGCGTTCCTGCCAACGGTGTGATGTTTGTTGGTACCGAAGGAAAGCTTTATTCCGACTATAGCCGTTACCGACTGTTCCCATCGGAAAAGTTTGCCTCTTTTAAGCCACCAGAACAGACCATCCCGGCTTCCATAGGGCATCATCAGGAATGGATTAAAGCCTGCAAGGACGGTTCGCCAACCACCTGCAACTTTGATTATTCGGGAGCACTCACAGAAACCGTGTTGCTCGGTAACGTCGCTTATCGGACCGGCAAGGCCCTTGAATGGGACGCTGCCGCCTTGAAGGCGACAAACTGCCCAGAAGCCGATGCCTACATTACAAAGACGTACAGAGCAGGCTGGGAGGTCTGATCTGTCATAGCATTCAGAAACCCACGGCTGTTGCTTTTTCAAACAGCAGCCGTGGCGTCTGAATCGATCAAAGAACGGTAGGCTAAATCGATAGATCGATCAGAAGCGTTGGTTTTCTAAGAACAAAAATTAATAAAGTATTAGTATTAATATAGGCCCGACGATTTGTTGATAACTTACAGATAACAAGACGTAAAGATTTACGCAGTAACAATTTAAGTAACGACAAGTCGAGTGAATAACTGTTTGAAAGCAGCGGTAAACAGAGCCCAAAGGCTGTTGTTAAAAAGCAACTGATATCAACAGCCATCGGCAAGGGAAAAAGAGCAGGTGGACAGACACCGCTGAAACCCAGCCTCGCTGATAAGGTGATCAACAAGTTATCAACAAATCTGTTGATAACCTCACAAGGGCTTCGCCGTTGACCCAGTGGCGTGGTTTGCAACAAGACGTGGAACGCTGTAATCGCCGAACCGCTCCGTTGTCGCTACGGGCAACAAGGGTTCGCCGTAGACGCCAACGGCGTAGATGGCAACAAGACTTGGAACGCTTCAATCGCCGAGCCGCTCCGTTGTCGCTGGTAATATTCAGGCGGACCAACGCCTCATAATCACCAGGAGACTCGAAGATCGTCTTACTCGCCCTCAATGTACAGCAGTTGAATTTTTGTATTAGGTAATTTGGGCTGTAATAAGGCGACACCTTTTTCGGTGACAGCCGTGCGAGTGACTTTAAGATCTTTCAAAGCGGTCAACCCTTCCAAAGACGGCAGACCGACGTCAGAAACGGTGGTAGATCCCAGATGCAAAAAGGTGAGCTGTGTCATGTTCTTTAGCGACGGCAAACCAGCATCTGATAATTGAGTGTTGTCCAGATTCAGCCATTCCAGGTTGACCAGCTTTGCCAGATTGGACACACCATCGTCGGTGATCGCCAGACGCCACAGATTCAACTTTTTCATGGCGGTCAGGTTTGCCAGATGAGTCAAACCAGCGTCAGAGATTTGCGAGTTTTCGCTGAGGTCCAGTTCTTCCAGCGTTTGAATGGCAGACAGATGAGCCAGGCCATCGTTTGAAATCTGATTAAAGGCAAGTCGCAGCTTTTTAAGCTTCGGATAACGTGCCAGCAGTTGCAGTCCATCGTCACTGATCGTGGTGGATTTCATATAAAGTTCTTCGATGTTCAGCAGTTGATCCAGCGATTCAAAGCCAACTTCGCTCACCCATAATCCGTCCAGAGCCAGCACTTTAAGGTTGGTAAGCTTGGCCAGATGAACCATACCGCCATCATCAACCGTGGTTTTTCCGCTGACACCGTTGAATCGAAGTGCTTTCAGCGAAGTCATGTCCTTCAAATGAGCAAGTCCGTCGTTGCTGACCGGACAGCCTCGAAGATCAAGATTGGCAACGGGAGAGCTGGTCGTCGCCAGATTGGCCAGACCGGCATCAGACACAGGCAAGTCGTTCAGCAGAATAGAGGTCACATGCTGTAGCACGGCTACTTGTTTCAAGTCTTCATCAGCGGCAGTAGTGTTTCGAAGATTAACTTCGACGATATTTCCAGCAGCATTCTTTTGAAATACGGCACCGAGTTCGGTCAACGCGGCCACGGCTTCAGGATTGTCGGCAGCAAAGCTTTCCTTGACGGGTTCGGCAGGCGAAGTCGCAGAAGAAGCCGGTTTGGTATCAGACTTTGTACAACCAGCGATCAGGCAAAAAAACAACGGAATAAGCAGAGCTTTGGACATGACGACATCTCAGGATGTTGGAAGGAGGCGTGGCACAGGCACGAAGTGGACGTGGAAAAGCAGGCTAAAGTGTTACAGTAAAGCACAAAACAACAACCGTTAAGGCCGCGAAGCTGTCGCGAAACAGACGAAGACCACGTAACAGAAGAGTTTTATGTCCGAACAAGCCTATAAAAGACTGATAAGCGGTCAACAACAAGGCTTGCTGGCGACAATGGCTCGCGGACTTTTATGGTTGATGTCAAAGCCATACGGCGTGCTGATGTGGGTCAGAAATCTGGCGTTTGATCATGGCTGGAAGACCATACATCGAGTCGACGTGCCGGTAGTGGCAATTGGCAATCAAACCACGGGCGGCACCGGAAAAACGCCGATCGTAGCAGAAATCGTCCGGATACTAGCGGAACAGGGCCACCGCCCAGGAATTATCAGCCGCGGCTATGGAGCCGACAACACGGGCACAAACGACGAAAAGCGAGTGCTGGACAGACTATGTCCCGGTGTGCCTCACGTTCAGAATCCAGATAGAATATTGGCGGCAAAACAGCTGATCAAAGAACACCAAGTGTCAGTGATCGTGCTGGACGACGCGTTCCAACATCGCCGCATTCACAGAGACTTGAACATATTGCTGATCGACGCCACCAACCCGTTCGGCCACAATCACTTGTTGCCTCGCGGCCTGCTGCGAGAACCGGTCAGCAGCGTCAATCGAGCTGACCTGACGCTGATTACTCGAGCAGATCAGGTCAACGAATCGGTTTTGGACGATATCCGTGCCGCTATTCACGCAGCAAATACGACATCAGACTTGAAGATAGCTCACGTGTCATTTTTGCCAACGGGGTTGATAAGTTCAGATGGCGTAGTCAAATCAATATCGACGGTAAAAAATCAGCCGGTGACAGTGCTGACGGCCATCGGCAACCCGACAGCGTTTGTGAAGACGTGCGAACAAATTGGTGCAAACGTGGCGACCGAATGTTTCTTTGCGGACCACCATCACTATTCTCCGGAAGAATTGGCCTACGTTGTTCAACAGACAGAAGCCGCTGGTAACGCCATGATTTTGACCACGCTGAAAGATCTGGTAAAGATTCCGCCGAAGTATTCCACCATTTGTGCCGTCCAGATCGCGGCAACGATCGAATCATCGGCCGACGCCGGATTTCTAAGTGACGAATTGCGGCGAGTGACTAAGATGCAACAGACATAGCCGCAACATACAGACATAGCGACAACGGAGCGGCTCGGCGATTAGAACTATCCTATGTTCAGTCGCTAGCCACGCCACCGGGTCAAGGGCGATGCCCTTGGAAAGACAGACGATGAATATGCCGAGCACTTTGGCAGAATTGAAGGCCGGCGGTTGGAGATCTCGAACCGTCAAAGAAGAAATCATGGCCAACTTTCAGCTTGCCCTGGCCAATGGCGATCAGCTGTTTCCAGGCGTTCTGGGCTATGAAAACACGGTTGTCCCCGAAATCAGCCTTGCCATGCTGGCCGGGCACGACATGCTGTTTCTGGGCGAAAAAGGGCAGGGCAAAAGCCGCTTAATGCGGCAAATGTCAAGGTTTTTGGACGATTTCATCCCTTATCTGGACCTGCCAGGCTGTCCGGTGCACGAAGATCCGCTGAAGCCCATCACCAGCCAGGCGAAGCAACATCTGGCAACCACGCCGGAAGATCAGGTGGCCATCAAATGGTGGGCTCGCAGCGATCGCTATTCCGAACGTCTGGCACCGGGCACCAAGTTTGCTGACATCATCGGAGAAATCGATCCCGCCAAGCTGGCAGCGGGAACCAGCATGTCAGCAGAAGACGCACTGCATTTTGGACTGATCCCTCGAATGCATCGAGGGATCTTTGCCATGAACGAATTGCCGGAACTGGACGAACTAGTGCAGGTCGGGTTGTTCAATATTCTGGAAGAACGAGACGTTCAGATTCGCGGCTTTCCTGTTCAGTTTGACATCGACGTGATGATCCTGTTTTCAGCAAATCCATCGACTTACAACCGCAGCGGCAAAGTGATTCCTCAGTTGAAGGACCGCATCGGCAGCGTCATTCACACGCATTACCCTGAAGAACGTGATTTGGGCATTCAAATCATGGAACAGGAGTGCGGTGTACCGTTGGAAGGCGAATATCCGGTGGTCGTGCCCTTCTTCATGAAGCAGATCATCGAAGAAATCAGCAGAGCCGCTCGACACAGTCGCTACATCGACCAGCAGTCCGGCGTTAGTGCTCGAATCAGCATTGCTAACTACGAAACCATGATCGCCAGCGCCAGACGGCGAGGAGCCGTTTTGAAGGAACGTCCCGCAGTGCCAAGAATCAGTGACCTCGGTCATTTGTATTCATCATCGTTGGGCAAGCTGGAAGTGGATTTGATGAGCAGTCATCAAATGTCAGAACGCCAGGTTCTGGATTCAGTGACGGCTGAAGCTATCAAGACGGTCTTCGGCGAATACGTAGAACTTCACGGTCTGGAAGAGATCAGCCAGATCTTCGCCAAGGGAGTCAAAATCGAAGTCGGCGACATGTTGCCCAGCGATCACTATGAAACGTTGTTAAAACGAGTACCGCCGATTTGGGACAAAGCGTTTGAAGTAAACGCGTCCGGCGATCCAGCAGTTCGAGCATCCTGCGTAGAATTCATCCTCGCCGGCCTCCACGCGACCGACCGCATTAGCCGAGCCCAAAAACACGGCATCGTGTCCTACGCACTTTAAAAAGGGGTCAGGTCCGAATGGCACTGTCGTGCCATTCGGGGCGCGTAGTTGGTCTATAGGTGGTTGCGGGAATTTGTTAAATTCTCGTTCGCCGTGATTGAGGTTGTGTTGTTTGCCTCTTCCTGGCAATGATTCTGAAACCCTTCCTGGTTCTCTTGCTCAGAAATTGCCAGGGAGGTTTTTTCATGGACTCGTTCATACCAGATCGACGGCCTCCACGCAGCACCGGTTTTCAGCTGTGGTGGATGCGTTTCTTGCTCAACCCGGACTGCCGTTCGCCAGTCTGCTTTCTGCCGAACGCATCGAACGAATCTTTGCAAAGCACGACGCTCTGTTTGGAATGCACGGCGTGTACAACACAGCGGTCATGTTGTGGTCGTTTCTGGGCCAGGTGTTGCGTGATGTTAAAGAATCAGCTATTGCCTTCTGGTTGGAGACGTGCCACCCACTTCTGACACGGGTGACTATTGCCGAGCTCGAGCTAAACTTTCGGAGCCCGCGCAGCGAGAACTCACGCGCGAAGTGGCCGAAGAAATGGAAGCCCATGCCCCCGACGCCTGGCTGTGGAAGGGACGGCATGCAAAACTCATCGACGGTTTTACGTTCACCATGCCCGACACGCCGCGCAATCAGTCACGGTACCCGCAGCAGAAAGCTCAAAAGCCTGGAGTTGGCCAGCCGATTGCTCGAACGGTCGGCATTCTGTCGCTGGCAACGGCCGCGATTATGGACGTGGCCATTGCTCCCTATGCGGGAAAGGAAACCGGCGAAACGGCTTTGTAGCGGACCATTTCGAAAGCGCTTTCCCCCGACGACGTCGCGGTTCTGGATCGCTACTACTGTTCGTTGATGATGATCGCGCTGATGTTTCATCGGGGAACGCACGTCTGCACGCGAATGCACCAGATTCGCCACACCGATTTTCGTCGCGGACGTCGCCTGGGAAAGTACGATTACACGCTGCAGTGGACTCGACCGCAGCGGCCCACGTGGATGGATGAGGGCATGTATCATCAAATTCCTGAAACCCTGGAACTGCGTGAAATCCGCTACAACGTGGTCGAGAAAGGTCGTCGCACGAAGCAATTAACAATCGTTACAACACTGATCGATGCCGATGAATTCAGCGAAGAAGACATCGCTGAGCTGTATGGATTTCGATGGAATTCCGAATTGGATATTTGCGGCATTAAAGCGTCGATGAATCTGAGACATGTTCGGTGCAAGTCGCCGGAGATGGTGCATCGCGAAGCGTGGGCCATTACAACCTGATTCGAGCCACGATTGCCGGAGCAGCCGTTCTTCATGACAGGCAACCTCGACAGATCAGTTTCACAAGTGCTTGCCAGTACGTCTTAGCTTCGTGGATGATGACATCCAGCGGCAGCATCGCCGACATGCGGAACCACTGTATGATGTTGCTCACGCAGATTGCCAGCTGCGAAGTTGCCAACAGGCCCGGACGACTGGAACCGCGAGTCATCAAGCGAAGGCGGCACGGCTATCCACTCATGCAAAAAACAAGAAACGTACTTCGAGCCGAACTCAGCAAACACTGCACATGAAATGCTTTACAGCACGACAGTACCATTCAGGACAGCCACGAGTTCCATACGATCATGGAATAGTAAGAATTCATCTGCCAATGATAACGGCTTGATGTTCATGGCATATGACTCTTTGCACGGTGTTGAGCTCCGCTACCTTGACATCAACAGTCAGCAAGTAATCACCTACGACATGGTTCCGGGGCCCAATTACGGATCCCTTACAGAATTGCAGTTCGTTGGGACAAAATGCTATTTCACGGGTTGGACCGATTTATCAGAGAACACGCTTCGCTGGATAGATTTCACAGACGATTCGCCACAGGTGCACGAACTTGAGATCAATCCCTTCGGAGACGCTTCACCAAGTGACTTAACGCTGATCGGCTCTCGACAGTATTTCTTTGCCGAGGATGGAATTATCGGACAGGAACTTCGATGGATCGACACGTTAAGCGACACACAGACAGTGAACACGGTAGCCGATGTTGCGGAGGGAGTAGAGTCAGTGTTAGGAAACTGGAACGCTCAGGTGAAGAAAGTGGATGGCACTTCATTGTACTTCATTGCGAGTCGGCTTGGTTTTGGCGGCGAGTTGTATCGGCTTGATGTGTCGGGAAGCTTTGATGCACTGGCGGGTAATGTTGATCGAGATACCGATTTTGACGCCAATGATTCCTTCCTGACTCAGCTGGTCATGTTGTCTGGCAGCGACGCACAGATTGAACAGACTAAAGGGGCCAGCCGCAGTACGGTGCAGCAGATCCGAACGCGAATCGAAGCGATGGGTGACATGGCAGACGTCGATGGCGATGGAGACTTCGACGCGAACGATTCTTTTCTGATTCATCTTTTGCAGTTGTCAGCAGCTGACAGCCAGATTGAACTGTCCAAGGGAGCCAGTCCACTTTCAGCGGCAGAAATTCGTATGCGATTTCAGCAACTTGGTCAGTTCACTCATCGCTCGACTGACAACGGAGCTGGCACTCAACAGCTGGTGATCTCGAAGTCGGTCCAAACCACGCCGCCTGTTCCTATATGGCCAGCCACGCCCGATCGGATCGAAATGTTCAGCGACGACCAGTCTTTTGCGCCAGCGTTAATGACCGGATCGGCAGAGACAGTGATAGCAGTCGATGACGTGATGAACGACAAAGAATACCGAGCCTGGATCGACGCGCTTGGATAGTGTGACCGCTGGCGAGTTCAACAAAAAAACGCAACAAACAGAAAGCCCACACCAGCTACGGCAAGAAACAGGACTATCAACCTTTTGACGGATCAAGGGAAAAAAACTGAGAAAACGCCAACCTGGCACTTGAATAGTGGCCCGGGGTGCCGCACTATTAGTACCTTACATGCGGGCCAGAGTTTTTATTGGAGTAGTAAAGATGAGAAGCATGTCAGTTAAGGCCATGGCTCCTGTATTGGCGTTGTTTGTGACGGTTGGCACTTTGTCTGCGGTGGCTCAGCAGAAGTCGAGTTCTTCGAAGGCTAAGACGGAGTCGTCAGAGAAGGAAAAGACTTCGAAGTACCATCGGCTGCCGACCTATTTTGGTAAGCTGGAACTGAAGGATGAACAGGTCCAGGAAATTTACGACATCAAAGACGACTTCGGCCCAAAAATAGAGGATCTAGCGAAGCAGTTGGCAGACCTGAAAGCCGAACAGGACGACAAAATCAAAGGTGTCTTAACTCGAACACAGGTGACAGAACTGAACAAGCTGAAAGCTGGCACCAGCACGAAAGCAAAGACAGCAGACGCCGAACCAAAGTCCTCCACCAAAAAGAGCAGCACCAAGACGAGTAGTGCAAAGAAGGCGGACGACGAGGAATAGCATCAAGTCACACAGCGACGATCGCAGTCGAACAAGTACGAGACCTCTGGTTGAAAGCCATCATTTCAACCAGAGGTTTTCGCGTTTTGCAGCGGGAGAAAAGCACAGCCCTGGCATCTCGGTTGTAGCGACCACGGAGCGGCTGAAGCCGTGACTGAAGTCCGGCTAAAGCCGGCTGCGAACAACTCGGCAATCGCCTTACCACCAGTTAAAACTGGTGGCTGAACTGGACCATGGTTAGATGGGGCATGAATACCTTACTGAACTTCGTAAAGCAAAAGTGGCGCTGTCCAGCTAAAAACCTGCGGCCCAGCGCCACCTGAAGTGTCAGGCTCGGGACTTCAGTCGCATAGGAAAAAAACAGGTTGACAATTGCCACGTTCCCCACGTTTTGAAGGGCGGCATTCAAGGGAAAACGATGACAAGTCATCGCACTTCATCGATCCACAAGATCGCAGAGAAGGGCGGCCCACTTCGTCCAGAATACGAAGAAAACAGCGTCAGCTGTTCCGGCGCCAATCGCGAAGAATGTAGTTGGGGCGATCTTCTTGCCACACAACTTCCCATTCATTCCTGTTGAAGTTTGGGAAACTTACATCGCCGTGATAGTCGCCTTTGATGGTGCTTAGCAGCAGGCGAGTTGCGGCGGGAATGCCCAGTTCATAAATGCTTGCTCCGCCTGCGATAAAGATTGTCTTGTGAAGTTGTTTTGCTTGTGAGATCGCGTCGTCAAAGCTACGACAAACCGTGGCACCCGCTATCTCAGCGGTATGTGAAAGCACAAACGTGTCAGCATCGAAGTCAGCCCCAAAAATATCGTAAGAACGTCGGCCCATAATCACGGTCTTGTCACGCACCGAATCAACGAAGTGTTGATACTCTTCGGGCACGTTCCATGGCATGCCGTCTCCGTTGCCGATGGCTCCACTTTCAGACATGGCACCAATGACGACGATATCGTTGTTCAAAAATGTCAGCATACTATCTTCACATTGTTGGTGATTCAGTTTCAACATCGAAGATATTCGGCCGGCGGTTGTCTAAACGTAAAACGCTGTGGGTCACCGCATCATCAATGTTGGACACTGCACTTACGAAAGGCAGGCGACGACGCTTTGTGAGTCGATGCCGCCGATGGTTTCGACATGGCCGATGCGATCGGGCAGAATAAACTTCAGGTCTCCGGAAACGGTTTTCTTATCCAGCAGCATACAGTTCAGAATATCGTCTGGTCTGTTTTGCAGTGTTTCCGGAACGTCAACCGGCAGTTGGACGGCACGTAACAATTCGATTTGGCGCTTCACATCTTCGTCGGTAATCCGGCCCAGTTTTCTGGCCAGTCGGCTGGCACAGACCATGCCGATCGACACAGCTTCGCCGTGCAGCAGCGCGCCATATCCGCCCAAAGCTTCAAACGCGTGAGCATAGGTGTGGCCGTAATTCAGGATGGCTCGCAGGCCGGTTGTTTCGAATTCGTCTTCCTGGACGACCTCGGCTTTCAGCTGGCAGCTGCGAGCCACTATGTGAGCGACAACATCGGGATCGCGATTGTTCAGGCCGACAATGTTGTTTTCCAGATAGCTGAAGAACTCGGCATCCATAATGACGCCGTACTTGATGACTTCCGCCAGACCAGAACAGTATTCGCGGTCGGGCAGGGTGGCGATCATGTCGATGTCGATCAGCACGCCAACTGGCTGATGGAACGCGCCAATCAGGTTTTTGCCTTTCGGGTGGTTGATGCCCGTTTTTCCGCCGACGGAACTATCAACCATGGCCAGCAGAGTGGTGGGAATCTGTACAAACGAGAGGCCTCGAGCGTACGTGGCGGCCAGAAATCCGGCCAAATCGCCGATCACGCCGCCTCCAATAGCGATGACGACGGTTTTTCGGTCGGCCTTGAAATCAACCAGTTCGTCGTACAAGTCCGACAATTCTTTCAGCGATTTCGAGTCTTCACCCGCCTTGACGCACACGACTCGAACTTCCGCTCCGGTGGCTGTCAGAGCTTTTTTTACGGCATTTGCGTGCGGATGCAGCACGTTGGTGTCCGTAACAACGAAGCACTTCAGAGGGCGATCAGCGGCCAGATTCAGCCACGTTCTTAGTAAAACGCCGGTTTGGGCAACGTTGCCCGTATCAATGGAAATCGAATACGAGCGGGAGCCGAGCTCAACAGAAACAATCTGGCCGGAATCATTCATAGCAACAGTGCGTCTACAACGGGAAAAAGCGGGAAAACAGTGTTATCGGTTGACCGGACTTGGGGGCAACGGTGTGATAAGATCGTTCACAACAAGCGGTTGATACGATTCAGCCGTCGTCATGGTATCTATATCGAAAACGAAAAAGCACGATTTATGCTGGCCAAGCGTATCATCCCCTGCCTTGACGTTCACGCGGGGCGTGTCGTGAAGGGCGTGAATTTCGTCAATCTGCAGGATGCCGGCGATCCGGTGGAAATTGCTCAAAAGTACGAGCAGCAGGGTGCTGACGAACTGGTTTTTCTGGATATCACCGCCAGCCACGAAGAACGCGACATCATTCTGGATGTTGTTTCTCGCACGTCAGAGGTGGTTTTTATGCCGCTGACTGTCGGCGGCGGCATTCGCACGGTCGACGACATTCGGCGTTTGTTGAAGGCTGGTTGCGACAAGGTGTCCATTAATTCGGCGGCGGTGAAGACACCCGAGTTTGTCAGCGAAGCGGCGTTAAAGTTCGGCAGCCAGTGCATCGTGGTGAACATCGACCCGAAACGAGTGCAGAAGGACGGTCGAGAATTCTGGGACGTGCATATCAACGGCGGTCGCCTTCCCACCGGCCTGGAAGTTGTCGAGTGGGCTCGCGAAGTCGAACGTCTGGGGGCTGGCGAAATCGTGCTGACGTGTATGGATGCAGATGGCACCAAAGACGGCTACGATCTGGAAATCACCCGAGCTGTCGCGGATGCGGTATCGATTCCCGTTGTTGCCAGTGGGGGAGCGGGATCTCCGGCTCACCTGTGCGAAGCGGTCACACAAGGGGGAGCCAGTGCAGCGTTGGCGGCCAGCATTTTTCACTATGGCGAGTTCACAATAGAAGAAACCAAACGTTATATGGCCGAACGAGGTGTCACGGTCCGATTGTGAGATCATCAGGCTTCAAAGTGTTCGACGAATAAAGCAAACGAGCCGCTTGCGGAAGATTCGGGCATCAGCCGACAAGAACATTAATTGCCACGGTTTTAATTGGCACAGTTGAAGAGTTCACGTAAGTATCGATTCAGAATAGAGACAACAGAACATGGTTACGGCACGCGATTGGGTAAAATCCACGTTCGACCCGAATGCTGACATTGAGATCAATAAGATCTTCAAAATGGCAGTGAAGATGAATTGTTCGGACATCCACCTGCAGGCAGATCGTCCGCCAATTTTTCGAATTCGAGGGCACTTGACGCCACTTGAGATGCCTCCGCTAAGCGAAAGCGCACTCATCAAATTGTGCTTTCCGATGATGGACCAGCGCAACCTGGATATTTTTCACCGCGATGGCGGGGCCGACTTTTCAAAGGTCGTGGAATATCAGGACGAGCCGTGGCGATTCCGAGTGAACCTGCTGACGCAGCTGGGAAAAGTCGGCATGGTGGCTCGAAAAATCGAGCGGTTCATTCCTCCATTCGAAGGTTTGTACCTGCCGCCAATTATGGAAGACCTGTGCAAGTACGACCAGGGAATGGTGCTGCTGGCGGGAGTCACCGGGTCCGGAAAAAGTACGACGATTGCGTCGATGCTGAACTGGATCAATCACAACATGAACAAACACATTCTGACGATCGAAGACCCGATTGAGTTTGTATACACCTCGAAAGATTGTTTGATCAACCAGCGTGAAATCGGACAGGACGTGATCGACTTCCACGTGGCCATGAAGCACGCGGTTCGTGAAGACCCTGACATCATGCTGGTGGGTGAAATGCGAGACCGGGAAACCTTCGAAACAGCCATTCATGCGGCCGAAACCGGCCACCTTGTTTTCGGAACAATCCATGCTTCCAGTGCACCCGGTACGATCCCTCGTATCATCGACCTGTTCCCGGCTGACATGCACGCGGCGATTCGGGCGGCGATAGCGATGAGCATGAAGGCGATTGTCGGCCAGAAACTGCTGAAAACGATCGTCGACAAACCGGGGCGAGTACCGATTGTGGAAATCATGACTTTTAATCCGACCGTTAGAAAACTGGTGGCGGAAGGCGAAGACAACAAGTTGCACTCCGCGATACGTATCGGCAAGGACGAGGGCATGCAGTTGTTCAACGACAGTCTGTACAGTTTCGTCATGCGAGAATTCATCAGTCGTGAAGCGGCCTTCGAAATTTCTCCCAACATCGAAGAATTGAAGATGCGACTGAAGGGGATCGAAGTCAAAGGCCCATCGATTCTGTAACCCGTTCGTAACTTACAAACATCCATCGCCGCACATCCAGCGGCTTCCGGCTCACGCTCATTCAACCTCAGGAAATATTCAGTGTCCAAAATCGTTTATACGGAAACCGACGAAGCTCCAGCTCTTGCGACTCACTCTTTGCTGCCAATTCTGAAGGCGTTTACGAGGTCTTCAGGGGTCGAGATTGAGAAGCGAGATATTTCTTTGGCGGCTCGAATTCTGGGTAATTTCTCAGACCTGTTGCCAGCCGATCAACAGCAGGCGGACGCACTGTCGGAACTTGGAGAGCTGGCCAAAACTCCCGAAGCCAACATCATCAAGTTGCCGAACATCAGCGCGTCGATTCCTCAGTTGGTGGAAGCGATTACAGAACTGCAAAGTCAGGGCTACGCTTTGCCTGACTTTCCGGAAGAACCAAAAACCGATGCCGAAAAAGATGCTCGAGCACGCTACTCCAAGGTGCTGGGCAGCGCGGTGAATCCGGTTTTGCGAGAAGGAAATTCCGATCGTCGCGTGGCCGCGCCGGTGAAGGAATTTGCAAAGAAGAATCCACATTCGATGGGTGCCTGGAGCAAGGATTCCAAAACTCACGTTTCGCACATGAACGATGGAGACTTCTTCGGTAGCGAAGTGTCGCATGTGATGGAAGCAGCGGATGAAGTCGGCATTCAGCTGATCGCAGACGACGGCAAGGTCAGCGTTTTGAAAAGCGGTCTGAAGCTGCAGGCCGGTGAAATTATTGATGCATCGCGAATGAGCAAGACCGCTTTGCGAGCATTCATCGCGGAAGCCATTGACGATGCCAAACAGCAGGATGTACTGCTGTCGCTGCACATGAAGGCCACCATGATGAAGGTTTCAGACCCTGTCATCTTTGGCCATTTTGTAAGCGTGTTTTATCAGGACGTGTTGCAAAAGCACGCTGATGTTTTGCAGAAACTGGGCGTGGATGTCAACAACGGCATCGGCGATCTGTACTCAAAAATCACAGCCTTGCCGGCTGACCAACAGGCCGCCATCAAAGCCGATCTGGACGCGGTTTACGCCAGCCGACCAAAGCTGGCCATGGTGAATTCAGACAAGGGAATTACCAATCTGCATGTGCCGAGCGACGTGATTATCGACGCGTCTATGCCCGCCGCGATTCGTTCGTCGGGCAAGATGTGGGGACCAGATGGGAAACTGGCCGATACCAAAGCCGTGATCCCGGACCGTTGCTATGCCGGCATTTACCAGGCAACCATCGACTTCTGCAAAGAAAACGGTGCCTTTGATGTCACAACGATGGGCAACGTCTCCAACGTCGGCCTGATGGCTCAGAAGGCGGAAGAATACGGTTCTCATGACAAGACGTTTGAGATCGCCGCAGCGGGTGTTGTTCGTGTCACAGATTCCGCTGGTACAGTGCTGATGGAGCACAAGGTTGAAGCGGGCGATATCTGGCGGATGTGTCAGACCAAAGACGCGCCGATTCGAGACTGGGTGCGACTGGCTGTTTCTCGAGCACGCGCGACGGGTGCGACCGCAATTTTCTGGCTGGACGCTCAGCGAGCTCATGATGCGGCATTGATCGCCAAGGTCAACGAATACCTGCCGCAGCATGATACGTCAGGGCTGGATATTCAAATCCTCTCTCCTTTCGAAGCCACGCGAGTCAGCTGCCAGCGAGCGAGAGATGGCAAAGACACAATCTCCGTCACCGGAAATGTGTTGCGAGACTATCTGACCGACTTGTTTCCGATTCTGGAACTGGGCACCAGCGCCAAAATGCTGTCGATTGTTCCGTTGCTGGCAGGTGGAGGCTTGTTTGAAACAGGTGCGGGCGGGTCTGCTCCCAAGCACGTAGAACAGTTTCTGGAAGAAGGCCACCTGCGTTGGGATTCACTGGGTGAGTTCCTTGCAATCGCAGTATCGTTGGAAGATCTGGCAGCAAAGCAGGGCAACGAAAAACTGAAAGTACTGGCGGCGGCTTTGGACGAAGCCAACGGAAAGTATCTGGAAAACAATAAGGCCCCGTCACGCAAAGCCTGCGAACTTGATAACCGCGGCAGTCACTTCTATCTGGCTCTGTACTGGGCTCAGGCACTGGCTGCTCAGTCAAACAACGCTGAACTGCAGCAGGAATTTGCTGCTGCCGCCACCGCGTTGGCCAGCAACGAAACAACAATCCTTGCTGAGCTGCAGGCGTCTGAAGGCAAGCCGGTAGATATCGGTGGCTACTACCATCCCAAGGAACAGCTCGTCACCGCAGCCATGCGACCAAGTGCCACGTTCAATGCGATTGTGGACGCGATTTAGATTCTTAAATCTAAGAACTTGTTCACGTTGAGGCAGGTTTTCAGAGCGACAAAGGAGCGGTTCGGCGATTCGAGCGTTCTACGTCTTGTGGCGTGCCACGCCACAGGGTTAAGGGCGAAGCCCAACGCCGTGAAGGATTTTTGAGCTGAAAACCAATGAGTTAACGCGAGACTCGCAGACTGGAGTTTGGGAGCGTTAAAGTCACGAAGTGACGCTATGTGATAGCCACGGGCGCGAGCCCGTGGACCAGCTGCATCGATCGACTTTGGCTGGCGATAATTAGAGCACAGGCAAACAACCGGGAGCCTATGAAAATGAGATACACACTCTTATTACTTTCACTCGCGTATTTGCCAGGCTGGATAGGTTCGGCAGTTGCACAGGTGACCGATCCAGCAACCACAACAATTAAGGCACCCTCAACGGCTCGAACGTACGCGGTCAGCGAGCCAACGTTGTACTACAAGCTGGATATTGAATCGGACTTTGGAGGCGATCGAAAGCAAAAAAGTTCGGCAACCGTTGTCTACCGTCTGAAGAAGAACAACTCGGACCAGATCGAAGTCCGTTGCGAATCGGTCTGGCACTCCTACTCTTCCGGCGGTGATACCGGCTTCTATCGACTGGGATCGCAGCGCACTTCGTCTCCCTTGCCAACCACCATCAAACCCTCGGGCGAGGCGACAGACGTTCGGCATCCACAATGGGTGATGGGGCTTCCGGTTGATGTAGGCCGATTTGCGTTTCCGCAGTTGAGTCAGGAAGACCAATGGACCAAGGAAGAACCCGTGACTCTGGTGGCAGGATATTCCAACCAGTTGCAACTGCTTCCGATCGCACCTCACATTAAAAAGATTGCCCCTGCTTTTCGTCGATCATCAGCCAATGAGGCAAAGTCAGATGCTGTCACAATCTCAAAGACGATCAGCAGAGTGACCAGCCAGACAGACCGTCAGCTGACCATTGAAGAGGTGTTTGAGCTGGATGGCACCGTTTTTTCTCCTGGTGTCAGTGTTGTCGGCAAGGGCCAGGTGAAGTATTCGAAGGATCGGCAGTCAGTCGATTCCGTCCAGCGATCTTACATCGTCACTTGGGAAGAACCCAATCGGCAGATGATCGTGCCCATCAGTATGAAGATGGAACGTTTGGATGACGAAGCGATTAAGACCTACGAAGCAGCGGTTCTGGCCAAAGAGCAGCGAATGCAGGAACTACGTGCGAACATCGAAGCCATGCGAAACGCCGTCCCCGATCTGGCGGACAAAGCAGCCGTGATGCTGGTGGTGGAAGAATCGGAGAAGGAAGCGTTCGATGCTTTGATAGAAAAGCTCTATTCACAGAAAGTCAGCAATGATCCGCAGTTGGCCAAAGCCATCTACAAGCAACTGTTTCAACGCGACCGAGTAGCCTACCACACCAAAGCCGTGATCACTCAGCTGGATTCATCATTGGAAAAGACGGTTGCTCTGGCCGATAAATATTCAAAGTCTTACAGCTCGTTCGACATTGCATTAACGGGCGACACAATCACCCCCGATGCTGAACTAACGAAACGACAGATCATTTGCTATCGACAACGATCGGACACTTTTCAGCCGGCTCACTTCTACGGAGCCGTCGAAGACGTGCTGGTTTTGGAAACTCGAGACTCCACCCCAAAGTTGATAGCCGTCAAGCGAGAACAGTGCCGTTACCCCAACACCGATTTCCTTGACCCGGTGCTGATGGAAGCGGGTGAACCGCAAGCCGAAACAGAAAACGACCAGTAACGACGTAGCAGCACGCAGCCTGGCCGGGATCACAGCCGCCACTCTCTCGCCTCGAAGATTTAAGAAACTGGCAATTCAGGGACTCCGTCCCCGGCAGTAAACTGTCGTCCCTCGGGACTAATGCAATCAACTGACTAAATCAACACGCCTCTTGCGTCGACGGAAGCCATGACCGTCCTATGGGGCTACTTCACGCGTTTGCCAATGCAATACAGGTTGCTGTCTGAACGCAGAAAGATCTGACCCTGGCTGGGAGTGATGGACGCTCGAAAAATTTCGTCGGGGCCAGCATCAATGTTGTTGACGGCGACCACTTTCATTTCAGTACCCGCTTGAACAACATAAGTCGTTCCGGATTCCGCAACAAAGAAAGCCAGGTTGTTCCAGGCAACGGGTGTTGCGCAGAATTGCCCCAGAACAGCGGCGTCGCCAAGTCGATCGCGCCAGGTTTCTTCTCCGGTCTTGATGTTATAGGCCGTGATTGTTGCTCGTCGCATGTCCATCACCAGGCTTTGATCACCCAACACGATTGGTGATGGCAGATCGCGTGAACAGTTGCGAGGCGTGTGCCATGCCATGTGCGTTGATGTCACATCGCCGTTTCCTCCGGGGCGAACGGCGTACGTGTCGCCACGCAAGCCGCTCACAACGTGCAGCAGGTCTCGAGCGGGAGTCACCGTGGGTGTTCCTCTGCCGACGAAGCCTTTGCAGAACCACAACGGCAGGCCGGTTGTTGGGTCGTACGCTGTCAGGCCGTGATGACCATTCATCACCAGTTCGTCGCGGCCAGCCGCTTTGATCAATATGGGAGTGCTCCATCCGCGAGCGTCTTCGCGATCGGTTCGCCAGACTTCGTCGCCCGTTGTTTTGTCGAACGCGGCGATGAATGCGTTTGTATCAGCATCGCAGTTCTGGATGACTAGATTACCGACCAACACCGGGCACGCGGCTGTTCCCCACGGTCCCTCGAATTCGCCAAGATCCTTTTGCCAGAGTCGCTTTCCATCAACGCTGTAGCACAGCAGTCCGCCGCCCTTGCCGAAGAAGGCATAGACGCGTTCGCCGTCCGTGACGCAGGTTGCCGAAGCCCAACCGTTCATGATATGGCTGGGCTCGGGATCTCCCGTCCACGCGACATCGCTCCACAGCAATTTGCCGTCGTTTCTATCAAGGCACATCACCACTCGCTGGCGACCGTTGTCAATGGCGGATGTCAGAAAGATTTTTTCGCCAAAGATCACGGGCGAAGACTGCCCCTTTCCGGCCAAAGGAGCCATCCAGACCACCGAATCAGCCGACCAATCGACGGGCAGGCCGGTTTCTGTGCTGTGTCCATTTTGCAACGGTCCCCGCCAACCGGACCAGTCCGTTCCGACAGCCATGGATTGAATCGCGGCAGCCGCGCACAGGAAGTTTCCAATACCGAACAAGTAAGAACGCACGATATGCTCCTGTCAGAAAAACAAGTGTTGGCCAACGGTTGCAGCGGAATATCCGCAGCCGATTCGAGCTTTCGTTACTCAGGTTTTGACTGTCGCTAAAAGCCATTTGGCTAACCGGGACAGTGACACCTGGAATTGCAGAAGCGTAGCAGATCAGCGACCAAAGTTTCAGTTGAAGGACAGTGTGAACAATGTATCGAACTTATTCCATTGCTTTTCTGGTGCTTGCAGGTGTTGTTGGTTGTTCTGATTCTCAGCCACCGACCGGCCAGACGGTTGAAAACGTTTCCCAGGAAGTCAGCGCCCCGTCGTCAGATGGACCGACGCAGATCGTGATTATCGGCACGGAACACTTTATCACCGATATGCCTCACGGTTACACGCCGGGACATCTCAGAGCACTTCTGGCGAAAATCAAGCCGGATGTTGTGCTGACAGAAGAAGCCATGAACGTTCGCGGCGGAGCGTCCACTGCGCCTTACGAATGTGCCAATGTGACGCTACCCTGGGCTGCTGATAACAACGTGAAGACGATTCCCGTGGGATGGTACTTTCCCAGCTATCAGGCAAGAGTACGGCAGATGGTACAACAATTGGCGGCCAATGGTCAGGGCGAACAACTGGAACTGATTGAACGCCGCTTCCAGCAGGAATCTGCTGCGATGTCGACGTCCTGCGAGTCGATTAATGGAAGCGCTTACAACCAGCTGTTGCGAGACTATCATACTAAACTGCATCAATTGGCTGGCACCGACACGCCTTGGGAAACATGGAATGCCAAAGTCGTAGACAATATCCGAAATGCGTGCGCGGAACATCGTGGTAAGAAAGTTGCCATCGTATTTGGCGCTGCTCACTCTTACTACTTTGCTGATCAACTGGCGAACGCTACGGACATCAAAGTCATTCCGACAGATAACTATTTTCCGCTGACATTAGAACAGGTCGCTAAGCACACGTTGCCGTTGGACTATTTGAAAGCCATGAGACCGCTGAATCTGCCGTCGGTCAGTGGTGTTCAGCTGGCGAATGCAATTAAGGTGTTGGATGCCGTGAAGGGCGTGCCCAGTCTGGCGGGCGACTATAACCTGTTCTATGGCAAATACCTGATGCACAGGGGCGATATCCCAGGAGCGATGGCAGCCTTCGACACAGTGATTTCCACAAGCGGCGACGCAATTTCAAAATTTGATGGGAAGAACCGTTTGGCGGATGGTGCCAGAATCAGTGCGGCTCAGGCACTCAGCAAAGCGGGAGATACCGGGAATGCTCGCCAACGCTTGTTTGGTATACTTAACGATCAGGCATCGAACGCCGATGTCAAACAGTATGCTCAGCAATTGCTGGCGTCGATTCCACAGTAAGCACAGTCTCAATTTGGCAGAACTATGGGCGATGGAGATCCCGAACAGAATCCCTTCGCAGCTCCGCAGTCCGGTCCGGAAACGGCGGACGTGGAGTTAAGCGATGATCAACCTTATCGAGTGATCGACACGTTGGTGTATTGCCGGTCAGAGCTGGATCTTCATCAGTACTGCTGGCTGACAGGTGAAACGGAAGGTCTTGTTGGTACCGTTAAGAAAACCGTTAAGGCATCACCGCGTTGGTTAAATACCACGTTTTCATTGATGCTTTTCGGATGTTTTGGGACATACCTGACGCTAAACGCATTGGGCTTGGACTTTCGGTTTGTTGTTAGATTGGTCTACCCCATGATGATCGCCAACTTTGTACTGCAGAGCTGGTTCGGCATTAAAGTGAAGGTTGTGGTTGGTCAGTCGCATCTGGCCAAATCGAAGGCCTTGGCAGCCAAAAGATTTTCCCGCTGGTTGTTGGCTTACATCCTGATGTTTCTGATCGCAGCGGCGATCGCGTATCTAAGCTTTGACAAGGTTTGGGTGTGGGTGATCATCATCACTGCCATACTTGGGTTGGTGCTTGGGGTCGTGTTCTACGTGCGACATAGGCCGAGAGAATTTTCAGTGATGGCCATCTATCATGACAAAGGCGTGTTTCGGCTGGCCGGATTGCGGCAGGAATTGCTGGCATCGATCATGCTGAATAGCCACCACAACTAAGAATTTCCACGCAGCGCATTTTGCGCACGAAGCCAAAGTTCGGCGACATTCATGCACTGGCGGGACGTCTACGCCGATGCGTGTTCGAGTTGCAGGCGAATGCGTTCCAAACGCAGGTATACAAGTCCATACACGCCCGCGGCCAGCAGCACGATGACGAAACAGGTGGGCCACAAAACCTGCGGTCCCCAGCGTTCCAGTATCTGCCCTCCAGCGGGAGCTCCCACGGTGAAGCCGATGGCGTGGCATAACGAGAACACTCCCATATAGCGGCCTCGCATGTTTGTGGGAGCAAGGTCGGCAACCAGAGATTGTTTGAACGCGGCCTGCACCACTTCTCCCAGTGTCCAGATGACGATCGTCAGGAAGAACATGGGAGCAGTTTCAGCAAATGTCGTTAAGCCGAAGCCAATCGCCAGCAGAATTTCGCCAGCCAGAATCACCAGTATTCGGTGATAGCGATTCAGCCAATGTGTAAACGGAATCTGGCAAACCACAATCAGTGCACCATTCGTTGCCAGCAACCAACCCACTTTTTCCTTGGTGAATCCCAGTTGGCTCATATAGATGGGCAGAGTGGAAAACGCCTGCATGAAGACCAGGCTTGTCAGCAGCGTCGCCAGTGAAAACAACACGAATGTGCGATCGTGCAGCATGTGGGTCACAGCTTCCGACCATGTCACGGTTGATTCTCGACCGACGGTTTCGATTTCCAACGCCGTTTGCTTTGGCAGAGTTTCTTTGATGAACAGTAGAATGATTATTCCGTAAGCCGCTGTCGTAATCGCGTCGCCCCAGAAGAGCCACTGGAACGAATGCTGAGCCAGAAAGCCGCCGATGGGAGCTGCAAATGCGAATCCCAGGTTAAAGGCGATGTACATCAGCCCGAAGGCCAGAGGTCGCTGAATCTGATTAACAAGATCTCCCATCATGGCCGACGCGGCAGGGCGATACATTTCAACCGCCAGCGAAAACGCCAGCACCAAAGTTAGAAACGACCATTGTTCGCGCACCATGCCCAGCAATGCCAACGCGATGGCTCCACCAAACAAAGCCAACAGCATGATGGGCTTGCGGCCGAAGCGATCTGCCAGCAATCCGCCGACCAGCGACGACACAACAGAGCCCAGTCCGAATACTCCAAAACAATTGGCGGCAAAGGTAATTCCAAAGCCAAGTTGTTCACTGACATAGATGGTCATGAAGACCATCACAAACGACCCGGCTCGATTAATAAACGAGCCAAAACACAACACATGAACGGCGTTCGGCAGGTTCAAGTAGGGGCGAATCGTATCGCGAACAGTGTGTAAACCGGCATTCATAGCGGTCGTTCAAAAAGTCACAGCGGGGTCGGCGGAATGCCATTCGGACACGAACTTTCGCGAAAGGCTCGCCCAAAAGCCAGTGAACTCATCCGGTTGCAAAACGCATACATCCGGCGACCGACGATGACCAAAGCTGATCTCAGTTCTGGATGGTAAAAGCGGTGAAACGGAAGAGTGTGAAGTCAGGAAACGTTTATCCGAAGACTCACCGGTGTCGGTCTGCGGTCATTGGGAATCTGGCGTTTCGGGGAGTGATCAGGGCTTTCCAGGCAGCGGGGCGATCACCGAAAACTCGATGTCTAGGGTGTATACATAAAATCACCCTGCTGTGGGTTAAACCCTTAGTTGCTAGTGGGGAAGCGGTTTCGTTGACTATGCAATCATTAAGAAGTTGTATACTTGTTTGCAAGGTTCAAGGATGTCGGAAGGCATGATCATTTTCGGTTTGTAGTGGTCAGGCTTGCTCCGCGAATCGCCAGTAGTGTCAGCATGAATCGGTGGGATTCGTCTTAAAACCACGATCGACCTTGTTGGAAAGTGGCCAATGCAAAAAGACACGATCTATAGAATTCACCGGCCACAAACAAGCCGTGATAGCGTCGATTTTTCTCATATCGCATTGGACAGCATAACCGATGCCGTGTTTCTGAAGGACCAGGAAGGTAAATACCTTTACTGCAATGAAGCCGCCTGTCGCCTGTCAGGAAAATCTGAACAGGACATCGTTGGCAATACGTTTCAGGCGGTTTTGGGTGAGGACGACAGAGAGCGGTTTCGAGAGCAGGATTGTCGGGTCATGGAGACTGGACAGTCGGAGACCGCTGATCGAGTGATGATGATCGACGGCGTCAGGCGAGTCTTTGCGGTGACGAAATCGGCCTATCGAGATCACACGGGAGCCGTCGCAGGGGTTTGTGGTGTCGTGCGTGAAGTCACTTCTCAACGAAACGCAGAGTCAGCCTTGCAGCAGCAAAACCAGATACTGCAACAGATCGCATTGGGAGTACCATTGCGAGACGTTCTGGAGCAAATGGCGGCGTTGATTGAATCTGAAATCCCATCGTCGGTTTGTGGGATATTGTTGGTTGATCGTGACGCCAGACATCTTCGGGTTGGTGCATCTGGTGCGCTGCCCGGGGAATATAACGAAATCGTGGATGGCATCATCCTTGACCCGGAGATTGGTCCCTGTCCTACGGTTGCAGTCACAGGCCAGTCATTGGCGGTGGAGGATATCGCGCGTCTGGACAAATGGCCGGTGTTTAAAAAACTGGCATTGGACAGTGGTCTGCGAGCTTGTTTTACGCTGCCGATAATGTCGGGGTGCCGAGACACTCCCAGTGTATTGGGCACCGTCGCTGTCTATTTTAAAGAACCAACAAAAGTCGATGCACGAATCAGTGAGCTGGTTGATCGTATTAAGCACCTGGCGTCGATCGCTATCGAAAGCAATCGTGTTGATCAGGACTTAAGAACCAGTGAAGCGAGGTTTCGATCTTTTGTTGACAACACCACCGATGCGTTCTTCATGTTGGATGAAACCGGCATCATCGTGGATTGCAGCTATCGCGCATGCGAATACCTTGGATATTCGCGAAAAGAACTGATTGGCGGGACGCCGGATTTCTTCGACAAAGCGACAGATCCTCAGCAAACATGGCCGCTCCTGGCGGAACGGAACAGTGGCAGCCAATCGTCTTTTGAATCGGTGCATCAACACAAAGATGGTACTTTGGTGCCTGTTGATATCCGGCTGGTGAACTTCGAATCGGATGGTCGCCATTTTTTTATTGGTACCGTACGTGACATTACTGACCAGAAAGAAGCAGAAAGCAAACTACAAAGTTCTCATCAACAACTGACGTCCATCTACGAAACTGTAGGAGACATAATCTTTCTGCTGTCAGTGGAACCGGGTGGTTGCTACACGTTCGCATCTGTGAACAAAGCGTTCAGCCGAGTGACAGGATTCACTTCCGAAGAAGTGATTGGTCGGCAAGTGGAACAGATCTGGCCGGCGGCGACTGTGGCCACGATGCTGGAAAAATATCAGCAGGCCGAATCAACTCAGCAGATTGTCCGTTGGGATCAGTCTGCCACGTTTGCGACAGGTATTGTTGTTGGAAATGCCAGCGCGTCTCCTGTGTTTAACGACAATAGTGTGTGTACACATCTGGTCGTTTCGGTACACGATGTCACGGAAAGAATGAGAGCAGAAGCGATCATTCAGGCCAGCGAAGAACGCTATCGATCGTTGGTTGAATCGATTGCCGAAGGCGTGCTGCTGATAACAGCCAACGGTAATATCGTCACGTGCAACGAAAGCGCGGAAAGAATATTGGGGCTGGATTCCTACACGATCTGTGGCACGAAGTATTCAGATAAAATTTGGCGTTTTGTTCGAGAAGATGGCACACCGTTTCCCGTGGAAGAACATCCTGCAGCGGTCACGTTGCAAACAGGAAACAGGGTGACTGACATGGTCATGGGTGCCCACCTTCCGAATGGCGAAATTGCCTGGCTTCGATTCAATTCGGAACCATTGCGGCAGCACGGGGAATCGCTGCCGTATCAGGTGGTCTGTTCTTTCTCCGACTTTACTGCCGGAAAGATCGCTCAGGATCTGCTGAAAGAAAGCGAGCGACGATTGGCAGAATCTCAGCATATCGCCCGGCTGGGCAGCTGGACTTCGGATCCGCTCACAGGTGAAGTCTGGTGGTCAGAAGCGTTGTTTGAAATCTTTGGCCTTGACGCGACAGTGCAGCAGCCCAGCGCAGAAGCATTCTTTGATCTGGTGCACCCGGAAGATCGTTCGAAGGCGATCAGTCGTTCCATTTCTATTCGAGCCGGAATACCGGAGGTAGCCACCGATTTGCGGATTGTACGCCCGGACGGCAAAGTCGTTTGGATTCACAGCCGCGCCAAGTCAACAATTGATGCATCCGGCCAAACGGTGCTGATCGAAGGTACAGATCAGGACATCACGGAAAGAAAACGTGTTGAGCAACAACTGACGGAAAGCCAGAACTATTCACAAGCAATCATACAAGCCACTCCCGAGTGCATTAAACTGGTCAAACGAAATGGCGATTTGATTGAAATGAATGCGACGGGATTAGCCATGATCGGAGCAGACAGCTTTGACCTTGTCGCCGGAAGCAGCGTGTTTGACCTGGTCGTTCCCGAACACAGGGAGGCGTATATTCATTTCCATAATCAAGTGTGCAATGGCGAATACGGGACGCATGAGTTTGATATTACAAGATTGAGTGGCCAGCGGTGTTCAATGGAAAGTCAGGCCGTTCCGATGGATATCGGGTCGGAACGAGTCATGCTGGCGGTGACGCGTGACGTCACGAAGCGGAATCTTGCTGAAGTTGCGTTGCGAGAAAGCGAAGAACGTCTGCGTATTGCACTGCAAGCCGCCAGCGCGATAGCGTTTGTCTGGGATATAGAAACCGACACCGTCAAACGGTATTACAGTACAGAACCCACGCTTCCGCAGAACATAGAATGTCCTGAATCAGTGGAGGATGTGAAGGCCAGGGTGCATGCTGACGACCTCGAATTGTTTGAGGAAAACGTTGCCACCTGCCTGAAGTCTGGTACGGAGTACAAAAGTCTTTATCGAATATCAAGAGCGGATGGCACGGTCGCCTGGATGGAAGAGTGGGGAAATCTGGTGCGTGGGCCAGACGGCAGGCCGCAAAGACTAAGCGGAATTTCCATCGACGTGACGGAAAGAAAACGAGCCGAAGAAGAGCTTCGAAGAACGTCGACTCTGCTTCAGGCTGTTGCCGACGGTATTTCAGATGTCGTATACGTGAAGGATCAGGACGGAAGATACATATTTTGCAATAAGACAGCATCCAAACACGTTAGCCTTCCGGCAGAAGAAGTTCTTGGTAAGACCGCTGACGAATTGTTTGACGTGCAGAGCGCGCAGAGGATCAGGAATCGCGATCAGCAAATTATGGAGCTGAAGACACTGCAGACCGTTGAGGAAACACTCACGTCAAACGGTGTCGAACGAACTTATCTTTCGACGAAGGCTCCCTACTACGGTGAGAAGGGGGAGGTTGCAGGCGTATTGGGGATTTCTCACGATATTACTCAACGAAAAGCCGCCGAACGCGCTCTTAGGCTGACGCAGTTTGGCATCGACAACGCGTCGGATTCCATCTTCTGGATCGGCGAGTTTGGAAAATTCATTAGTGTCAACGACGGTGCCTGTCGCAATCTTGGATACACACGCGAAGAACTGATTGGAAAGACTGCGGCAGATATTGACCCGAACTATGAAGAAACGGCAGGGCTGCACGAACTGGAACGCCTGAAGCGGGGACACGTCTTTCACATGGAAACTCAGCATGTCAGAAAAGACGGGACCGTGATGGACGTCGAAGTGCGAGGAAACTATCTGCGCTACGAAGACCAGGGGATTGTGTGCGCATTTGCTAGAGATATAACCAACAGAAAACGAGCAGAGAAACGAGTCGCCACTCATCACGCGGTTATTGAAATTCTGGCCAGCGCCGAAGATCTGCGCAGCGCGGCCCCGCTGCTGCTGAAGGCCATCTGCGAAACAGCAGAATGGGATGTTGGCGAACTATGGGTTCTTGATCAGACCGGAGAAAGGCTACGTTGCTTAGAACATTGGGTTGTCGCGGAACTAGTCAGTACAGAATTCAGCCAGGTTTCTCGTACTTCCACGTACCGATTGGATGAAGGTCTGGGCGGTCGGGTCTGGGCCACTGCACAATCAGCGTGGATCGCGGACATTTGTGTGACGAAGGACGTTTACAGATCTCAATTGGCAAAAAACGTTGGATTGAACAGTGTGTTCGCATTTCCAATAGTATTGGGAACGGAAGTGCTGGCTGTGGCATCGTTCTTTAGTCGCCAGCCACGAGAACCGGATGCCGGTCTGCTGCGAATGCTGGAAAGTCTGGGGATACAAATAGGGAAGTTTATTGAACAAAAACAAGCAGAAGGCAGACTGCGGCTGTTCAGAACTTTAATCGACCATGCGACCGACTTTATCGAAGTGGTTGATCCCGAAACAGGTCGCATACTTGATGTTAACCAACGCGCCTGTGAAGCTCATGGTTATACGCGAGACGAATTTCTGCAACTGACGATTTGCGATCTGGATTCGCAGATTACTCGCACGCGATTTCATAATGAGCTAGTGAGGGAGATTAGCAGCAAAGGAAGTCTGTCGCTTGAAGGCCGACATTTGCGAAAAGACGGGTCCACTTTTCCCGTGGAGGTCAACGCGAACCTGATTCATCTTGATCGCCAATACATCGTCGCCAACGTTCGCGATATATCCGAACGCACGTTGATGGAGCAGCATCTGCGTCAATCACAGAAAATGGATGCGGTCGGACGGTTGGCAGGAGGAGTCGCTCATGATTTCAACAACATGTTGACTGTCATCAATGGCCATGCCGAACTTCTGTTGGCCCTGACTCCCAAAAAGGACAATCGCAGAGATCCACTTCAGGCCATCTATGACGCCGGAAGTCGCGCAGCGGAACTGACCGCACAGCTTCTGGCATTTAGTCGCAAGACGTTTGTTGAGCCCCAGGTGATCGACCTTAACGCCGTCGTTATTTCGGCCAAACGGTTGTTGTCTCGCTTGATCCGAGAAGACATTATTTTCAATTTCTTCGGGGGCGAAAAGCTTCAGCCGATCAAGGCAGATTCCGGTCAGATTGAACAGGCCATTGTTAATCTTGTCGTCAACGCCAGAGACGCGATGCACGATGGGGGCCTTCTGACAATTACCACAAGTAATCTATCAATCAACATGGATGATGCTGTCGGCACCCCGGACATGCCACCGGGGCAATATGTGGCCCTTGAGATTTCCGATACCGGCTGCGGGATGTCGGAAGAAATCTTAAGCAAAATTTTTGAGCCTTTTTATACAACCAAGGAAGTTGGCAAAGGAACCGGACTGGGGCTGGCGGTCGTACACGGAGTTATGACTCAATGTGGCGGGCACGTGAACGTGTTTAGTGACGTTGATCAGGGCACAACATTTCAATTGTTGTTTCCCGTCACCGAAAGCGTCACTGACAAAACGAAGTCGCAGCGCAGCCCCAAATCAGCTGGTGGAACAGAAACACTATTGATCGTAGAGGACGAAGAAGGCGTACGCTGCATCGCTCAAAGAGTATTGGAAAACCACGGCTACCACGTTCTTACGTCGGCCAGTGGAGCCGCAGCATTGGACATCGTTCGCGAATACGACGGAACGATCCATTTGCTGCTGACCGATGTGGTTATGCCAGGAATGGGCGGACGCGAGTTGGCTCAGCAACTTCGCAGACAACGTCCCGATCTCAAAATTATCTTCATGAGCGGTCACACAGACGAAACCGTTTTCGATCTGGGACTGACAGAAGCTGGTGACTCGTTTCTACAGAAACCGTTTACCCCTGGCGGGCTTGTATCCAAAGTCAGAACAATGCTGGATGTCTGACTGAGCCACGCCAAATAGCGCTGGTAACGTTTAGTGATAAGTTCGATGGCAATCTTTGCAGAACCAAAGTCACCCGCTTTGTTGCAAAAGCGGGTGTCAGGTCTTGTTCAGTTGTTGATTTGTCGGCATTGTTCACAGCGACGTTGATGTCTGCTGATGTTCCAGGCTCCTGTTACTTGCCAACAGCTGGTGAATTTGACTAATTGCTAAGCCAGGCGTTCAGTACAGTGGCAGGGTCGGTATTGGTTTCTGCAGGTGTCAGGTCTTTCCTGGTGAGGTTGGTCAGCTTGGCGACGTATTCCATCGTGCTCTTCAAGGTGCGAGGTGTCGCGGTGGCGTCGATCTTGCAGACGTAGATGACAAGGAAGTCACCTTGCCTGGTTCGTTCAATTGACCAGGCACCCAGTTTTGTCTGAGCACTCTGTTGCAGAAGCTTCATCGTTGTTTCTACGCTGGGAGCTTCTTTAAGTGTTGCTGCCAGAGCCCAGACTTTTCGGACATCAGCCTGCTCGAAGTACTCGACTTCTGCGGTGACGAACACAGACTGTTTTGTCTTGTCCGTTTGTTCAAAAGACACTTCCAGTGCGTCGCCATCCACCTTTGTAAATTCCAGTTCGGCTTTTTCCAGGATCTCAGTGATTGGCAAAGGGGCCAGCTTCCAATCGCTTTCCAGAAAGTATTTCACCTCAGAAATGTCCACGCATGTGGTAACCAATCGAGCTTTCGCTGAAAGTGATTGACTGATACCAACCAGTTCGCCGGCAGCATTCACAACCGGACCACCGCTGTCACCCTGATTGATTGGCGACTGAGTTTCCAGCGACATAAAGTCGTGATCACCGGCACCAGAACGGAACTGCCGTTGATAAACACTGCGAACTGTTCCGGACGTATAGACCCACAAGGCTTCCGTAGACTGCGGGTTGCCAATCGAATGCACGGTTTCGCCGGGACCACAGCTGGTCTCCGCCAGTTTAACGGCGGCAATACCTCTGGGAATATTATCCAGCTCAATCAGAGCCAGGTCTCGCTTTCGATCAACCGCCAGAACTCTTCCTTTGACGCCAATTTTGTTGACCGTCTTCAAATACGTATCGCGTTCGACAACCGGCTTTCCACCTTTGATTTCAGGAAAGAAAATCACCGCTGTGCGGGCGTTGCCCACCACATGGAAGTTGGTGATCAGCAGCTTCTTTTCAGAATCCACCAGAACGCCACTTCCGCTGGATGTCAGGCCTTCAGATTTCGCCAACACCCAAGCGGTTGACTGCAGCGTTTGGTTGTAAACGCCAACATCCGCTTTGGCGACGGCACCACTACTAAAGATGGCAGCCGCAACAACGGCACATGGAACAAACAGGCTGTTGATAAGAAGTTTCATGAGATCACCATTTCCAATTGAGTTACTGAAGAAGCGGGTTTTGTCATCCCTCAGAAAACTCAGCGAAAACTTAGCGGACTTGTTACAACATTTCAGTCAGGATTTATCGCAGACAGTCGAATCGCCAACGGCACACAGTCGCTACGAATAAATCAGCGGGTGGCCGAGGTTGGACTGAGCTTGCGAAGGAAACCCCGGAGTTTCGCCGCCATGAACGGTTGAACATAAAAAGGCCCGTTGCTTCAGCCACAAAGCTGACACAACGGGCCTCCGAAACAGGCACCCAGCCTATGGATTGATTGGCCGACGATTAACTCTTTTTGAACGTCAAAACGGTTGAATTCTGCAGTTCCAGCTGAAATTCGGTTGCAGAAGTCAGCGTGAATTTACCTTCCAGTTTCAGGCCATCGCTGCCCGTCAGAGTCAGCGAATTCTGAGTGGCAGCAAACTGTCCGCTGGATTTGGTTTGCTGGCCGTTGTTGATGTACACCAGATTGAAAGTGCCGCCCGTCTTAAATTCGATCGCAAATGCTTCTTTGTCTGTTTTGGCGGCAGACCACTGACCGTTGAGCTCAACTTCGGCGTTGGCCAGCGACTGCGTGGATTCAGGTTGGCTGGTGGTGGTTGCGTCCTGTTTCTGCTGGACAGTTGCCCAGATTTCAGCCGTGCTTTTTGCCAGGACCGACATTCTGTTAATCTCGTCTCGAACTTTTGAACCCGTTAGATCCACGTTTGGCAGAGTCACAGACAGCTCCGTTCGAGCGCGTTCCGCATGAAACGCAAACAACGCCGGAGCATGTTTTTGGCTGGCCGCCATCATATTCAGCAGCTTTTCGGCGGGCAGTTCTTCGCTGGCGTCAGCGCTGGTCGAAAGCCCCAGCACAATGGTCACGTTGGCTTCATCTTCAGACAGAATGGCCAGCACCGGAAAGGTCCACGGTTCCAGTTTTTTTTCACACGACGCGATGCGGCTGCCAGCTACTTTGGCATCAAATCCAGCGGTTTTCAGTCGTTCCCGCAGGTCTTCCGCACTGGTGATGCGTTCCGAACTTCGGCTCTCGACGGAGCTGTTTGTGGTTTCTTTGAAGACAGAACTGGATGAAAACTGCGAAAACAGGTCATTTTCGTCAGCGAAACTGATTGAGTTCGCTGAAACAAGAACCGCCGCAGTAATGGCTGCAAAAGACTTAAACATGGCTGCACCTGTTGATTGGCATTGAGTGTTCAAAACGAATGATTCGTCGTTCCACTCACCAAAGCGAAATCGTAGCTGGTTTGTTACAGCACAATTTCTCAATAACCGCAACTAAATTCACTGCCAGTTGCATATTGATGCTGTGTTAGTAATTCCAGCGATCTCCAGACTTGGATCTTTATTTGACAGAACGCGCCGCTTCGCGTGGTGTCTTGCTGGAATTTAATGTGAGCTGAAACCCCGCTGATTCCGACGCTCGCGGAAACGGTGGCCGAATTGTCAGACAAATACTGGAAGTGAGTCGGTCTGTTGGACAGAACGCCACGATTTTTGTGGTCTCGTTCGCAAGCTTTCGGCGGATTGTTTTGGGGTGTTTTATCGTCTCAACACTAAGGCCGCTGGCGCTTGATTGATGCCTTCCCACGCCAGGAAGGCATCTTCTTGTGTGGTAATTGTTTCCCAGTCATTCAAGTGTTTCGATGCATAACGCACGGCGGAAAAGATCCTGGCGAAGAAAGATTCTTCGTGGTGTCGCGGTTTATGCTGTGTTGCCGTATCTGTCTGTAACGGCCATTTTTACGTTGACTCAGCGAAGGTTGATGTACCGGCCTTCGGTGGCCGACTCTCTTTGCGTTACGGCGTTGAACCTGGATTCGGAACGTACTTCGGACGTGCAGATTAAGACTCCCGATGGTGATGTCTTGAATGGCTGGTTGCTGAAGTCTGCGAACGCCGATGAAGCCACGAAACGACTTTTAATCTACTTTCCAGGCAATTCGATGAATCGGCTGGAACGCGTTTCTGATTTGCGCGAAGTGGCGTCGTTCGGTTATGACGTGTTGATTTTTGATTATCGCGGTTTCGGAGACAGCACAGGCTCTCCAACGGAAACCAGACTTTCAGCCGATGCAAAATTGATTTGGCGATATGCGACCGGCGAACTGGGGTGGCGGGAAGCTGAGGTTGTGGTCTTCGGGGAATCGCTGGGTGGCGCTGTTGCCGTGTCGCTATGGTCCGACAACGGATTATCAAACGACCATGCCATTTCGCCGCATCCGAAAGCAGTGATACTTAGTTCGACGTTTGCATCGATGCCTCGAACGGTACAGTGGAACTATCCGTGGTTTCCGTTTCAGTATCTTGTGTTCGATCGCTGGTCTTCGATTGATCGTATTTCAGAAGTCGCGAGTCCGATTACTATTCTGCACGGGGCAGACGACGAAATGGTTCCAGTGGCCGAAGCCAGAGCGCTTGCAGCAGCCAATCAAAACGCGGAGTTTGTTGAATTACCCGGTGCAGGTCACAACGATGTTCCCCTGCGACAACTGCAATCTCTGCTGCAGCAATAACGGCAGATCGGGCCAGGAGATTTGCCGTCGTCTTGTCGGCCCACACGGCAATTTCAAACCGTGCTCTAAGCTTTGTTTAAGGAAATTCTGTAACAAGTTTGTTTGTATTCCGCTGAGTTGTATATCCCGAAGGAAGCACAATTCAGCCGGCCCTCAAGTGTTTCTTTCTTCATCACCTTTGCCGGCCGTTAACTGGAGACAGACCAATGCTTAAGAAACTGATTTTCGCGATGTTGCCTTTGACTCTTTTGGCTTCCAGCGTAAAGGCGGACGACGACCTGACGATTGATGCGTCCACCATTGTATTTGCGAGTGTGGAAGAAGTTGATCTCGATTTGTCGATTGACGTCGATGCGTTAAGTGCCTCAGCCGGTGAAGATGCTGCAGAAGGTGAGGTTGACGCGATCGAAGCTTGCTTCCGTCGCTGTGGTTATGGTCACCGCAGCTATGGCTACGGTTATGCGAACAGCTGTTACAACCACTGCTACAACAGCTGTTACAACCACTGTCACAGTTACTGCCGTCCGCTGTACAGCTACCACACGTTCAACTACTGCCGTCCTGTTTACCATTGTGTGGCCGCTCCGGTGTACAACTACTACTGGGGCTGCTACTAACAAGGGCTCCGCCCTTTACCCGGTGGCGTGGTGTGCGGCAAGACGTGGAGCGTTCGAATCGCCGAACCGCTCCGTTGTCGCTGCGAAACAAGGGCTTCGCCTTTGACGCGGTGGCGTGGTGTGCGGCAAGACATGGAGGGTTCGAATCGCCGAGCCGCTCGGTTGTCGCTGCGAGAAAGAAGCGTGCACCGTGTGAACTAGTCGCGATCAATAGGAAGTCTAGTCATTGATTGCCAAGGAAAAAAATAGCCCGGCCTGCGAAAGCAGTAGCCGGGTTTTTTGATGGCCGTTTGCCGCGTGTGGTGTCTGGCAAGCGCAACATTAACACGGGAATGATCACGCTACTCAACGTCAGACATGATTTCGTGAAGTTGCTTCATCGTGCGAGTCAGCATGACTCGCACGGCAGCGTCCGATTTGCCAAGCTCGTCGGCAATCTCTTTGGACGGTTTGTTTTCGATGTACTTCATTCGCACGGCTGTTTGTTGTTCTGGATTCAGCTGAGCGATTGCTTCGTACAATCGAACTTCTCGAGCGTTTCTGGAAAACGCGGCACTGGGTGTGGTCATGCTTTTAACCAGCATGTTAATCAACCCGATTTCGCCGCCACCGGACGACTTTGCATCCAGAGCTCGTTCTTTGCCAGCATCACGTTTTTGAGCGTCGAAATGGTGGCGATGAGCATCCACGATCTTTCGTTCAGAAATGTGGCACAGCCAGGAAAAAGGTTCTCGCTCACCAGGAAATTCCGGGCTGATCGATCGAATCGCTTCTGCGCTGACATCCTGAAAAATGTCTTCCACTTCCACTTTTCTGCGAAGACCTTCGCCCAGACGTCGGCTGATGAAAGCCATCAGCTGTTTTTTGTTCACATCGATGAAGCGAGCCAGTGATTCGACTTCGCCGTTGCTGATGCCGCTTAAAAGCAGTGGGTCATCTTCGTATTCGCTCATTCCGTAGCCCTTTGTGGTTGCGACTTACCAAAATACTTCCGCTGGCGGCTGCATCGCCATCGTTTTAGATCACCCAGCGACTTTAGTATGGTACTATGTTCACAAACGCTGATCACGGGAAGGCGATTCCGGGTTGAATTAACACACGTGAACATATGTGCGCCGCATGTCAAATCCCAAGAAGATTCCGCTAAATTCTGACGACACTCTGCAACAATCGTCGTTTAACAGCGAAACGACGGATGCTGACTGGGAAATTCTGGCGCAACATCTGGAAGAATTTCTGGCTCAATGGGACGCTCTTGGCTACGGCCCTCACATTGCCGACCATTTGCCCCAAAGCGATGCACGTCAGCGGCGATTTGTGTTGATTGAACTGATCAAAGCGGATCTGGAATATCGCCACGGCTCAGGTGGTCCAGCGTTGGTGTTGGAAGACTATCTGGCGGAGTACCCGGAACTGGGCGTCCCCGACGGCATGCCCGTGGAACTGATTCACGAAGAGTACCACATCCGCAGTAACTCATCCGGTGAAACAATCGACGTGCAGCAATGCATCGCTCGATTTCCAGACAAGGCCGAAGAAATTGCTCGCGTGTTTCAGTTGGAACAAACAGACACTTCTCGCACCGGTGCGTCTTTGGCCGAAACCTACAAGCCCGGCGACCACATCGATGATTTCTATTTGATGTCGGCATTGGGAACAGGGGCCTTCGGCAGCGTTTTTCTGGCTCGCCAGGAATCCATGCAACGCACGGTGGCGTTAAAGGTTTCGCGAGACAAAGGCACAGAAGCTCAAACCCTGGCTCAACTGGACCATCCAAATATCGTGCGAGTGTACGATCAAACGCGTTTGCCGGAACAGGACCTGCGTTTGCTGTACATGCAGTTTGCGGCCGGAGGAACGTTGCAGTCCGTCGTGAAAGCTTCTCAGGCGGTTCAGCACAAGACGGGGCAAATTGTTAAACACTGCATTGCTGATGCGATGTCTCAAACGGGCATTCTATCGGCTCAGAACATCCCGCTGAAGAACGGGTTGTCAAATAAGTCATGGGCTGAAGTTACGTGTCAGCTGGGAATGGAATTGGCTCAGGCATTGCACTACGCGCATGGCCAGAACATTCTGCATCGCGATGTAAAGCCCGCCAATGTGTTGCTGGATGCGAATGGAACGGCCAAACTGGCGGACTTTAATATCAGCTTCAGTTCCGAGGTTCAGGGCGATAGCGCCGAAGCTTCGTTCGGAGGCAGCCTGGCGTACATGTCGCCCGAACAGCTGGATGCGTGCAATCCGCAACGAGCAACCAAACCGGCTGAACTGGATGCTCGCAGCGACATCTTTTCGCTGGGCGTAGTGCTTTGGGAGCTGATGTATGGAACACGCCCCTTTGCCGATGAAACGGTTGTCGGCAACTGGACGGAAACGCTCGCGGGCATGGCAGAACTGCGTGCGACGAACACTTCCCCAACGCCATGCGTTGCTCGGACGGCAGCGGAAAAAGGGTTGTTGGCAATTATGCGCCGGTGCCTGAAGCCGAATCCGGATGATCGCTATGCCAATGCCAACGAATTGGCTCGCGATCTGGGTTTATGCCTGCAACCTCGAGTCGCCCAGTTGGTGCATGAAAGTCAGACGGGCTGGCGGAAAGTAGCTCTTGGCTGGCCCCTGATCGCGTTTCTGATCGCTGCGATTTCGCCGCATGCCGTGGCAGCCGTGTTTAATCACTTCTATAACGATCAGGCGATTAAGGCTCAATGGCCGGCCGTTCAGGAGCTGTTCTTTCGAATGGTGATCGTGATTAATGCACTCGCGTTTGCTATCGGGTTTGCATTCTGCATCGGCTATGTGCAGCCGGTGGTGAAGGCTCTTAATCGTGGCGAAACGGCTGCTGATGTATTAAGCCTGGCGAAGACCAGAAGCTTTCAGTTAAGTCGATTTGTGACAATTCTGGGGATCGTGGAATGGCTCATCGCAGGAATAGCGTATCCCGTGATCCTGCGACTCATCACCGGTGAAGTTGAGGGCAAATGGTACATTCGATTTGTTGGGTCGCTGCTGTTGTGCGGCCTGGTCGCGGCCGCTTATCCGTTTTTTATGACGGCAACTTTGACGATACGTGCTTACTTACCCGCGTTGCTGCGGCGCGACTGGTTGACATCCGGTGATGTCCGGCGCTTGCGTCAATTGTCGGCTCAATCCAGTACATCGTTGTATCTGGCTGGTGGAGTACCGACCGTTGGAATTCTCATTCTGCTGTCGGCTCAGGATGCGACGGATCCACTAACGGCCTTCACACTCAGAGTTCTTTGTGTGCTGGGTGTGGTCGGCTTTGCAGTGGTGCTAAGTCTGGCAAAGTCACTTCAACGCGATAGCGAGGCATTGCAGGAAGCGTATCGCATCGTTTCCGAGACCAACGAGTCCGACGCATCCTGGTAAACCGCAACGGATAGCGGAAGGGGTCGTGCCTCACATTCTTCTGGACACAGCCTTCTGGACACAGCGGGCGCTGTGAAACGCGTCTAAGCGAAGTTTTCGGTCGCTGACAGTTGTGTCGTTTTACGTGGCGGGCCAGGAGATTTGCCGTCGTCTTGTCGGCCCACACGGCAATTTCAAACCGTGCTCTAAGCTTTGTTTAAGGAAATTCTGTAACAAGTTTGTTTGTATTCCGCTGAGTTGTATATCCCGAAGGAAGCACAATTCAGCCGGCCCTCAAGTGTTTCTTTCTTCATCACCTTTGCCGGCCGTTAACTGGAGACAGACCAATGCTTAAGAAACTGATTTTCGCGATGTTGCCTTTGACTCTTTTGGCTTCCAGCGTAAAGGCGGACGACGACCTGACGATTGATGCGTCCACCATTGTATTTGCGAGTGTGGAAGAAGTTGATCTCGATTTGTCGATTGACGTCGATGCGTTAAGTGCCTCAGCCGGTGAAGATGCTGCAGAAGGTGAGGTTGACGCGATCGAAGCTTGCTTCCGTCGCTGTGGTTATGGTCACCGCAGCTATGGCTACGGTTATGCGAACAGCTGTTACAACCACTGCTACAACAGCTGTTACAACCACTGTCACAGTTACTGCCGTCCGCTGTACAGCTACCACACGTTCAACTACTGCCGTCCCGTTTACCATAGTGTGGCCGCTCCAGTGTATAACTACTACTGGGGCTGCTACTAACAAGGGCTCCGCCCTTGACCCGGTGGCGTGGTGTGCGGCAAGACGTGGAGCGTTCGAATCGCCGAGCCGCTCCGTTGTCGTCGCGAGAAATAAACGTGCACCGTGTGAACTAGTCGCGATCAATAGGGAGTCTAGTCACTGACTGCCAACTGAAAATGGCCCGGCCGTCTGCACTGCAGCAGCCGGGCTTTTTTGTTGACGCAAATTTCGAAATCAAATTCTACTTAAGGAGCGAACGATGTACTTTTCAAAATCTGCCATCCGGTTGATGGCCGTGGTAATCGTTGTTGGTGTCAGTGCCTCACAGCTGATGGCTCAACAGCCCACGACAACTCAGGAGACAGCAGTACCACGCGTACTGCAGTTTATGCAACCGACAAACACCAACGATATTCGAACAAGTCAGTTGCTGGGATCGCCAATATCTTATTGCGGTCACGTGATTGATTTGCTGATGAAAAATCAAATTCGAGAGCGAATGGGGGCAGATGGAGCAGGTGAATATCAACTGCCATATATGAGCGTTGGCATGAAGCCTGGCGACTTGGAACTGTGTTGCGTCAATCTTGTCTGCGACGGCCATGCTGGTGCGGGCCCTGTCTTTCAAATCGGTATGCGAAACAACAGTTGTATTCCTATCGGTAATTTCAGCGTTTCTGTTGTGGGTGTGCTTTGCCAGATTCATCAGCACTCTCCATCGGCAACTGTTTGTATTGAACGCATGGAAGCTGGCGAAGAGCTGCACGTTCAAGTGCAACTGCCGTTGACGTGTATGTGCATGAACACGTCTGCTGAACAAGCCGAATTCGACACCGTTGTTGTTGCGTTGGACAGCTATGATGAGCTTCTGGAATGCAACGAACTAAACAACATACAAATTCTGAAGCGAGCGGAGATCGGAGTATTGGTGGCCGATGCCCCGCCGTTGGCAACAGCGGGCGTATCGCCAGATCTTTCCACTCCGGTCGCGGCGGTTAGTCCCGAGCCAACCGTTGCGGCGCCAGCGGAGCCGCAGCGGGAAGTGTCGCCAATCGACGGTTTGGATCTGGATCAGCTGGATTCCGCGACAACTCAGAACCAGCTGTTTCGATCAGGGCGTTGAACGATCAACAGGGCTTTCTGGCAAGCCTGAGCATTCAGCTGACTCTTCTGCATCTTGGCAGCTCTGCCTGCTTTCATGATGGATGCATCGAAGCGACTGTGTGCTCAGGTTGTTTTTCAGTTAGACTTTGGTTTACATCCGGAGACTCGGCTTTTCTGGTGCCGATCGCGAATTGCGGAGACACATTGGTGGTTGGATGGCAAACGACAACATTTCAAAGATTGAAGCGGTCGTCCGCCGGATCCCTGCAGGAAAAGTGGCAACCTATGGCCAGATTGCCACGTTGGCCGGATTGCCCGGAAACGCTCGGCAAGTGGGTGCGGTTCTTGGAAATCTCCCAGACGATAGCGGAGTGCCGTGGCACCGGGTTGTTAATTCTTTGGGACGAATCAGCGAACGCGGCAGCGGGACCTCAGAAGGTCTGCAACGTCATGAACTGCTGTTTGAAGGCGTGGTTTTTTCGGACTCGGAAAGAATAGATCTGTCGGTCTATCAATGGAAACACAAGAAGTAGCGAACGATGAACATTCACCAGCTGCCAACTTGTTGGCAGGAGGCCTTGCAGGACGAATTTGCGGCCGACTATTTTCAAACACTACAACAGTTTGTGAATCAGCAAAGGCAGGAAGCGAGCGTGTTTCCAGCGGAAGATGATGTCTTTAACGCGCTAAAGTTGACTCCGTTAAATGAAGTTCGAGTGCTGATTTTAGGGCAGGACCCATACCACGACGATGGCCAGGCTCACGGGCTGAGTTTTTCTGTCCAGAAGGGCATCAAGGTGCCGCCTTCGCTGCGGAACATCTACAAAGAGCTGGAAACAGATCTTGGAATCGCACCAGCAAGTCATGGACATCTTGAATCATGGGCGACGCAGGGAGTGCTACTGCTGAATACCGTGTTAACTGTGCGAGCCCACGAAGCGAATTCTCATAAAAAGCGAGGCTGGGAAACGTTCACAACAAAAGTGATTGAGTGCGTCAATAAACAAGCGTCGGTTGCATTTGTGTTGTGGGGCAAGCCAGCTCAGACCAAGTCGACACTGATCGACAAGCGACATCTGCTGATTGAAAGTGCTCATCCATCACCACTGTCGGCTCGCAGAGGTTTCTTCGGCAGCAAACCGTTTTCCACAATCAATCAGTTTCTGAAAGCGAACGGTCAACCCGTCATAGAATGGCAACTGCAGGAGTAGTCGCGGTTGATGGGATTTGACTGTTGCAGCGGGACTTGACCCACAGGCATACATTGCCTCGGGGATTTGGATACAATTCAGTGGTGCCGCTCAACGACTGATTCCGGATCATCCGGTTCAGCTTTCTTTAATCAGCAGGACAGAACTGATGTTGGTCTTTCTTCAAAGCAAACTTCCCGCCATTCTGTTTTTTACCATTGCAATAACGGCCTGGCTGTTTCTGCGCAGCAAGGCCACCAAATTGGATTCGACTTCCGACTTTGACAGGAAGGTCGGGCAGGGCACTTTGGTGCTGGAATTCTTCAGCAATGGCTGAATGCCTTGTCTGGCAGCAAAGCCCATCGTGGATGGGATAGAAAACGACCTTGAAGGTAAAGCCGAAGTGATTCGGTTGAACATGCTTACCGCAATCGGCCAGGAAATCGGCAAACGTTTCAACGTTCAAGCCGTACCGACCACGGTAATCCTGAACAAGGCTGGCGACGTGAGTTACCGCCACGCTGGCATTCCGAACCGCAAAACAATTGTTGCCGCCGCTACGGAGTAGACCTGGTGCGACAGTTGTTGAACGTGTCGCTTGAGGCCAGTCGCCCGGTTAGAACGATTGGTAAACGCACCGCATCGCAGACTCAGACAATCAAACGTTTTGAAGTCTGAGTCAGCTTTGAACGGGCACCTGTTTAGCGACCTACTTCAGCATCCACGCTTCATCAAAGAAGTCGGCGTGGACGATCTTTCCGGGCCAAACGTTACCGGCAGGCGTTGTCAGATCAACGATCGCCCAGTCGGGCAGCATCGAAACCTGTCGAGCGTTGTTGAGATACGCGTAGTCTCGAAAGGTGAAGCTGCTGTTAAAGACAACGTAGCGGTTGGCGTTCATTGGGTTCGGATAGATCAATATCGGAGCGTGCGTTTTTGCATCGTACGATTTTTCACCGACAGTGATTTTGTCGGTCGTCCATTGAATCGGAAGCTGGTCGGCAATCTTTGCCATCACGCTGTTTGAGGACGGATCTCCCCACAATACCAGGTTGGCCGTTTGAGCCAGTTCGTCCGTAACATCGACGTCGTTGATGACTCGCGCGTCGCCTCGGAAGTGTCGTCGCCAGTGTTCGATCGCTCGATCAAGTTCCGCGGCGGACCAGGTGCCAACCGCTTCGTTTGCCGCGGTGCCGGTTGGTCTGACAAACACAAATGAGTCCATAAACGCATCGTCGATCGGTCCTTGCAGATTATGGCGTTTTGCAAGCTTGTCGCTGGTTGGTGAATCGACGACGGTCCATGTTTGACGTCCGTTTTCGTCAGCGACCTGCTTCAACGAAAATTTCCAGGCACCATCAGAAGTAGGGCCGGGCACTTGCAGAGTCTGCACCTGGCTTTCGGCAAAGTCGGTCACCTGCACATTTTTGATTGCCGATGAAACGATGTTTCCGGGATAGGTACCCGCCGGGAAATCGACCGTCAAAGCGGTCACGTTTTGCAAAGTGAATCGCGAAACTGGTCGATTCAGAATTTCAGCTTTCACTTGAACCGGTTGCCAGTGTTCACCGATAGCGTCCACGGTAAGCCAGTGCATACGGTTGTATTTCAGCGTATGTGTTTCGAAGTTCAGTGAAGTCGGCGTTGAGTTGCGTCCACGTTTGGCCAGTGCCGCCATTCCTTCGTCGATGATGCCTTTGGAAACATCGTCGATTTTGTGTGCCATGCCGGCACCAATGATATGTTTCAACCGAATGTTGCGGTTTTCCAGTACGGTTTCCATCAAATCAGCCGCCTGTTTTTGCTTATCAATTTCGCCGCTGTAGGCAATGGTGGGGCAGTGAGCCAGGTTGATGGCGTACTTGTCGCAATCGTACATGGTCCACAGTTTCACTTCCCATGGTGTTGGGTTCAGTGTCTCGTTCTGGAAGAACTTTAGAAACTCGGGCGTTTCAGAAAACCCGGCTCCCGGATTGGCGGCGAAGAAACGGTCGGAATAGTGAGTCGCAAACTGCCAGCAGCCCGCTCCACCCATGCTGAAGCCTCGCACGCTGACTCGGTCTTCATCGATGCGGTACTTTGTCTTTACATCTTCCAGAGCTTCCAGCACGTCCACTTCGCCCGCGAATTTAAAGGCGTTGCAATAGCGGCCATAGGGATGCAGGACGATCGTATGTTCAGGAGTATACTGGCCTGCATTCTTCATGCGTTCCCAGATAAAGTTTACTTCGCTGGACGTTTCACCTCGGCCATGAAACCACAGGTCGCAGCGAGTTGGAATGCTGTGATCTAAGGCGTAGGAATCCGGCACGACAAGTCCATACGGTTGAACCGTGTTGTCGATCTGGCTGACGAAGCCGCGGACAACAAGGCCTCGTTGAGTGATCCATTTTGGTTCGCCGGCGGCCAATTGGGTGGCTCGATTGATTCCTTCCTGCAGCAGTTCGTCTGCTTTGTTGATATCTTTGGGAGCGAAGAATTCGTTGTAATCCAGAGCACACCGGACCGCTCGTTCAAAAATCATCACGTCGGGCAGCAGTTTTCGAGTTGTTGCGTCTTTCGACTTCTGCAATTCGCCGATGCTGTGCTGCAGCGTGCTTAGGCCGTTGCGAAGTGCGGTCTCGCGATCTTCCGGCACGTTGATGCCTTCTGCTGGAACCCGTCTGACGGTTTGAGCATTATTGTCTCGTTCGCCATCGGCAAGTGCGAACGTGGACAGGAATAGCAACAAGGTGGCACTAACAATATTTCGCATATGCGTGTCGATCTGGTGGGACGTGGATGAAGTGTAAGGTGAGTATCGATGGAGCAAACGTAAAGAGAAACGGGTTCAGGGCGGGAAGTGCTGGCAGCTATACCATAACGCATCGTGCCTGTTGGCGCAATCGTGGTGAATTGGTGATCAGTGGTGGCTGGAGATTCGCGGGCTACTTACGGTTTTCTGCTTCTTCACGGATCTTTCGCTTGGTTTCCTGCAGGTGATCAGGCCAGACAAATCGCGGAGCCTTTGAGGGGGCGTATCCCTGCATGTGATCGACCAGACGCGTTGTCGGCTTTGAGTACACAAGTTCCGTATCGCCGAAGACTTCTTCGCACAATTCAGCAAGGCCCGAATCATATTCCCGAAGTTCTTTGCGAGTATCAACGTGGTTGTGATCATGATCCGGCTGGCGGTTGTTGTCGAACCAGCTTTGAACGCCTTCCGCCCAATATTCGTTCTTGTTTGTCGACGCATACTTTGTTTTCCAAAGACCAGCGGCGATGGCGGACTCGTAGGCCGCTTTCAGGCGATCATCGAACGTGGGATCGACGTTGATCAGGCCTCGCAGATGAATGTTGTGAGCGAATTCGTGAATCAGAATATTTTCCGTCGAATACGGATCGCCAGCAAAGCACAACAGGTTCTCTTCGCCACACGAACACACGGGATCAGTGCGTGATCCGCCCAGGCCACGAGCTCTTGCATCCCAGAAATCTTTTGGACGCAAATGAGAATGTTCTGGTATCTCGGTTGTGAATTCCTGATAAGACATCACGATCATCCGCGAACCACTTTTGATCATGGCGTCACGCACATCCGGACGATTGGCCAACAGCAGGTTGACCAGATAGGCGGCTTCCTTCATAGCGTAGTCGTCCACCTTTTCAGACGCCACAATCGGATAACCGTTGGCGGAAATGTACTTGCTGTAAAACGGATCAAGTTTCAGTTCCGCTGGAGGAGCCGTCACTTGACCGAAAACCGTCGACGTAAGTGTGGTTGCAATAAGGCAGAATTTGACCAAGACCATTTTCATTTGTGGATCCAGCATTGCTTCACGAATGACTTTCAAAAACATTTTTTTGACGCTCGCAGGACCAGTTTTCAAAAGCCCTGTCAGCTTCAGATTATCCACGAATGAACTCAGTTCGCAAACTACTTCCGTTGCTGATTCTGCTTGTGCTATTGGCATCATTGCTGTGGTCGTGGACATCGCGCGGGATTGTGTACGAGCTGTTTGGCGGAGAAGCGACAGCGATTGATCGAATTGAACGCTTAAAGCAGTATTTCGAAAGCTTCGGCTCGGTCGCCCCAGTGGTCTACGTTCTGTTTGTGATTGTGGAAGTTGTTATCGCGCCGATTCCAGGTCTGATGCTTTACGCTCCCGGTGGCATCGTTTTTGGACCCTTGTACGGCGGAAGTCTGTCGTTGGTGGGCAACATCATCGGCGCAGGAATCGCGTGTTCGGTCACTCGGACGCTGGGCAACAGCTGGCTAAGTCGGTTCTTTGCGGCGGACAAGCTGGAACGCGCACAATCGGAAATTGAATCTCGAGGATCCCTGTTGGTCTTCCTGCTGAGGCTGAATCCGCTGACGTCGTCGGACATCGTGTCCTATGCCGCCGGGTTTACTCGGATGCCCGTTTGGAAAGTCATGCTGGCGACCGGTTGCGGCATGGCGCCGCTTTGTTTTGCTCAGGCGTGGCTGGCGGAAAACCTGATCACGGCGTTTCCGGGTTTGATTTATCCACTTGCGCTGGCTTGTCTGGTGTACCTGGTGGCTGTTCTCGTTGTTGTCCGCAAGATTGTGACGACGTCTGCGTGAAGCTTCATCATGGCCTTGCTAACATGCAGCAGCACTTCTTAACGATTCCCGCCGCGCACCACTTCTCTCACGACTTGACCTCATGAAAACGTTCTTTGCACTATCGATTCTCACGCTTTCATCCTTGGCTTCGGCCGCGGAGATTACCGTTCCCGCCGCCACGGCTTACCTTGAGCCCGATGGCGAGGGTGCTCGCGTTTCGGAAAAGCAGGGCGTTGTTCGTTGGACGGACAAAAACACCAGCGTGTTGTGGTACGGCGAACTGAAACATCCCGGCACGCTGAAAGCATCGGTGATGGTGTCTTTGCCGGAAGGCCGCGAATCGACGTTGCAGCTGACAATCGGCGAACAGGCGCACAAGGCGACGGTGAAGGGCAGCGGAGCGACGGCGGTTGCAGCCGACTTTGGCGAATTCCAGATAGCAAACGCGGGGTACACTTCGTTTCGTCTGGAATCACTGAACGACGCCGGCAAGCCGTTCGGAGATATTGAATCGTTAGTGTTGGATGGCCCCGCACTTGCTGATGCTCATTTCAACATGAAGCCCCGGCGGAACGCCGCATCCGTGCATCTGTCGTATCCCGTTGAACCTGACACAAAGGTTTCAGCGTTCTATTGCGAAATGACGGGCGTCGAAGAACCGCTGTGGACGTACTACATGGCGTGTGGGTGGCACCGAGGTTATTTTGGAATGCAGGTAAACAGCCCGACTGAACGCCGCATTATTTTCAGCGTGTGGGACAGCGGTAGCGAAGGCATCGACCGCGATAAGGTTGATGCGGAAAATCGAGTGACTCTTGTCGACAAGGGCGAAGGCGTCTATTCCGGAGATTTCGGCAATGAAGGCACCGGCGGGCACAGCCATCTGAAGTTTCCTTGGAAGACGGGACAGAAGCAAAAGTTTCTGGTGACAGCAGAACCAGTCAGTGATACTCAGACGGTGTACACGGGCTACTACTTCCGTCCTGATCTGAACGAATGGATGTTGATCAGCAGCTGGAAGGCTCCAAAAGAAGGCAAATACATGCGAGGGCTGTACAGCTTCAGTGAGAACTTCATAGGTCGCAATGGCAATGTTGTTCGTAAAGCGTTGTACGGTAATCAATGGATTCGCACGGCTGGCGGCGAGTGGAAAGAAATCACAACCGCAAAGTTCAGTCACGACGTCACTGGTAAAGAAGATCGTCTGGATCGATTCATGGGGCTGGAAGGCGGTCAGTTCTTCCTTTCTCACGGCGGCTTCATTGAAGGCTTCACAAAGTATGGCACGCCGTTTACTCGAGAACCGTCAGGTCAATCACCGGCCGACATGAAACTGCCCCCGCTGCCAGCGGCGAAATGATGTGGAAAAAGCCTGCTTGATCGTCGACTGGATCCGGCCGATACTCGGATGTTGAATTCCTTCGAAACGACTCGTGATGCTCAAATCGTGGACCATAACTTGCTGGCTGGTTCTGATCGTTCCGGCGGCTGCACAGGTTCAGCGACCGAACGTGATCATGATCATCGCCGATCAGCTGCGTTATGAATCATGTAGCTACGCGGGCGACGAGAAAGCGATCACGCCCAATATAGATCAGCTCGCAGCTGATGGCATGAGTTTCGAAAACTATGTCGTCAGCACACCAGTGTGCGCGGCCACTCGAGCAACTCTGTGGACGGGCAAATACGCCAGTACTCACGGAATGGTGGTCAACGAATTGCGGCTGAATCCCAACCACGATTCATTGGGTCATCTGCTGACCGCAAAAGGCTACACGTGCGACTACATCGGCAAGTGGCATTTATGGGCGAACCAGGCGGGGCAACACAAATCGACGGCAAGTGCGTATTGTCCGCCGGGACCATATCGTCTGGGGTTTGATGGCTTTTGGGCAGCGTACAATTTTAATCACGGCAACTTCAACGCGTTCTACTTTCAAGACTCACCAGAACGCGTTGAAATTGAAGGTTGGGGGCCACAACATTTTACGGATCTGGCGATCAATCAAATCAAGCATCATGCAGAAGCAGGGCACCCGTTTGCTATGGTCGTGTCGTACAGTCCGCCTCATGACCCCTGGACCAAAGAAAATGTTCCCGCGTGGTGGTACGATCGTTTTCAGGATGTGAAGTTTGAACTTCCGTCTACATGGAGCGATGTTCCCGACAAACACATGGATCGCAACACAGATCCCCAACAGTGGTTGAATAAGTGGAAGGCCAACCTGCCGGAGTACATGCGAGTCTACTATGCGATGACGGCAGCGTTGGACGAACAGATCGGCCGTTTGTTGCAATCGCTGGAAGATCAGGGGCTTGCTGATAACACCATCGTGATTTTCACATCTGATCATGGAGAACAGTTTGGCGCGAATGCTCGCGTGTTCAAGATGACGTTCTTCGACAAGTCTGCCAGAGTTCCCATGCTGATGCGTTGGCCCGGAAAAATTCCGGCGGGACGAAAATCGACCGCGTGCATTTCGTCCGTCGACATCATGCCCACAATCTGCGGGATGGTGGGAGTCGGCTATCCGGAAAACATCGACGGCATAGACGTGTCGGATTCCACACGAGTCGATTGCAGTTGCGAGCCGGACTTTGCGTTTCTTCAGGGAATGGGCCACACCTTTCAATGGAAAGACGGCTTCGAATGGCGAGCGATCCGCGACCAGCAGTTTACTTATGCTCGGTACCTGATCGATGGCGAAGAACTGCTGTTCGACAACAGAAACGATCCTCAGCAATCGGTAAATCTTGTCAACGATCCCGCCTTTGCCAGCGACCTGAACCGACTTCGCCAGTGGATGGCCGAAAAGATGCTGGCCGTTCACGACAAGTTCAAACCCTGCACATGGTACCGAGATAATTGGACCAACAACCGGGTCATCCTGCGCGGTTCCAAAGGCGAATTCCACCGCGAAATGGGCGAGGACGTAGACGTCGATGTGCATGCGAATAATCAGTAGGGTGGGCATCGCCCAGCAGGAACGAATGGGACAATTGTTGAACCGCCGGTTTTCTGCTTACGGGCTTAGATAGCAATTGGTGGGCAGTGCCCACCCTACTTTCTGTCTTCAACGATCAGCCGTGAAATCTCATACAAAGTTGCAGCAATGAATGTTTCTGGATCTCTAAGACTCAGTCTAATCCTGTTTGCTGCCGCGTGTTTTGGTGACGAGCTGCCGCGCGGGGTGGTGGATACTCAGAATCCGGCGGATGTGTCTTTGACGCCGGCAGAATCGTTGGCTCGAATTTCGGTGCCGGATGGGTTTCATGTCTCGCTGTTTGCAGGTGAGCCGGATTTGCGGCGGCCGATTGCTTTTGACTTTGATGATCGGGGGCGTGTTTGGGTGGTCGAAAATTATTCGCACCCCAAATGGAAGGAAGATGGCAACAGCGATCGAGTCATCATTCTGGAAGATACCAACCACGATGGCGAATTCGACAAACGCACCGTCTTCTGGGACAAAGGGCGATACCTGACCGGAATCGCAATCGGGCATGGTGGAATCTGGCTGGCGAATACTCCCGAACTGACTTTCATTCCGGATCGCAATCACGATGACGTTCCGGATGCCGAACCTCAGGCAATGCTGGATGGGTTTCAGATCTCAACCAACAACGTTGTCAACAATCTGCACTGGGGCCCTGACGGATGGTTGTACGGAGCTATCGGACTGTCATCCAAATCACTCGTGGGACAACCCGGTGCCAACGTTGATCACAGAACTCAGATTACTCGCGGAATGTGGCGCTATCATCCCGTCCGCCAGGTGTTCGAAAAGATCGCCGAAGGGATGGTGAATCCCTGGGGAGCGGACTTCAACGAATTCGGCGACCTGATTACTGCCAACACCGTGCTGGCTCATTTGTGGCATATCGTGCCCGGAATGTATTGCGAACGACGAGCGTCTGAACGAGACAATCCGTTCGCGTATGCTCGCATTCAAACCATCGCCAACCACTTGCATTGGGGCGGCGGAGCGTGGGCGGAATCGCGAAATCCCAGCAGCCGCAAGGATTCCAAAGGCCAGCCACAAGCCGCGGAAGAGCTCGATCACGATGATGACAAATATCATCAGCATTCTGTGGCCGGAGGCGGTCATGCTCACTGCGGCGGCATGATTTACCTTGGTGACAACTGGCCCGACGAACATCGCGGTGCCTTTTTCACAAACAACCTTCACGGTAACCGAGTCAACTGCGACAAGCTGGAAGTGAAGCGTTCCACGTATGTTGGCATTCACACCGATGACTTGCTGTTCGGCAACGATCCGTGGTTTCGAGGCATGTCGATCAAGTACGGTCCCGATGGAGGCGTCTATGTGAGTGACTGGCACGACTTCGGCGAATGTCATGATGGCGACGGCAGCCATCGCAGCAGCGGTCGTTTGTACAAGGTTGTGTACGGTCAGCCGACGGGCCAGCCATTTAATCTACAGACCATGACCAACACCCAGCTGGTGGATTTGCACCTTCACAAAAACGATTGGTTCGTTCGGCACGCTCGCCGAATTCTTCACGAACGCAGCGTCGCGGGTGCCGATCTGGCGGACGCTCAGCATCAGCTTTGGAACGTCCTGAACGATAATGATCAGGTGACCAGCAAGTTGCAAGCCATGTGGACGTTGTCTGTTACCGGCGGTTTGGCTCGCCCGCAACTGGAATCTTTGCTGGCTCACGACAGCGAGCACATTCGTCGCTGGGCCATACGTTTGATATTTGATGAAGCGCCTTGTGATATGGGTTCTGGTGCTCGGCAAGCGTTATTTGCCGATAGCGGCACGGCGGAGTTGTTGAAGGCGATGGCTGGTGCGGAGACGTCGGCGAAGGTTCGTTTGGAGATTGCGTGCTGTCTGCAGCGGATGAGTCATTCAGATCGACTGGTTCTTGCGGAAGGACTTGTTGCTCACGCGGTAGACGCGACCGATCCGTATATTCCACTGATGATCTGGTACGGGCTTGAGCCAGCGTTGTTGCAAGCTCCGACCACGGCGATTAACCTGGCACAGGCATCAGAAATTCCATTAGTGCGACAATTCATTGCTCGACGATTGGTGGATACTAACCAGCCGTTTTCGGATCAGATTGTTAGCGCAGCATTGGTCGCCGTCGATGATGCTGTCGTGCTGGATTATCTGAAAGGCATGTTGGAAGGTTTGGCGGGCAAGGGCAGTCGAACCGTTTCGCCGCAGTGGGCTAAGCTGTATCAGCGAGTTCAACGTTCGTCGAATTCGGAATTGCGATCAGTGGCCGTGCAGCTGGCCATGATCTTTGGTGACTCGCAGGCGATTGCCGAGCTTCGAAAGAATCTGCACGAAACTCAGGCATCGGAAGGTGATCGAAAGTCGGCTCTGCAATCGTTGTTGCAGCTAACCGATGGAGTGTCAGTCAGCGATTTGCACCAGTTGATTCAGCAAGGCGATTCGCTGCGGACGGAAGCACTCAAAGCACTGGCGGTTCGTAACGAGCCTTCAACCGTTGGCATCCTGCTGGCCGCTTATCCGAATTTGGATCAACGCGAACGTCAGGCGGCGGTTGGCGTGTTGGTGACTCGGCTTACGTTTGCGGAACAATTAGTGGCAGCGATTGAACAAGGTGACATTGAACGCACGGATGTATCGGCATTTGCTCTCCAACAGTTGCGAGCATTCGGCAACCCGGATCTGCAGCAGAAGATATCGCAGATTTGGGCCGACGATGCGACGGGACTAGCCAAGGCTGAAGAGATCGCTCGTTTGAAGAGCGTCATGTCGTCCGAATATCTGGCCGAAGGCAGTGCTGCGTCCGGGCGATTGTTGTTTGAACGAACATGTTCGAAGTGTCACCGGCTTTACGGCGAAGGTGGCACGATTGCTCCTGACCTGACGGGTTCCGGTCGCAGGAAAACGGACTACGTGCTGAGAAATTTGATCGATCCGAGTGCTGAAATCGATGAAGCCTACAAGCTAACCACCGTGGTGACCGCTGACGGCAGATTGCTGAGCGGTTTCATTGTGAAACAGGACGATCGCTGGTTGGAAATTCGAACTCAGGATGCAGAAGTGCGGCTGGACATGAAAGACGTCGACGAAATTGTCACGTCGAAAGTATCCATGATGCCGGAAGGCATGTTGCGCAATCTGTCAGACAAAGACTTTCGCGACCTGTTGGTATATCTGGCAACCGACGAACAGGTCGAGCTTCCGATTGAGTTGGAGTAGTCAATCACAAAAAGCTTCAGGAGGCGGTGTTTGCTTATACTGTTGGGAAATGGCAACCGGTCCCTTGGTTTGCAGGAAAGTCAACTAAAGAACGAAGACCTCAAGCACTTATCTAGTCAAGTCAAAGTCATCTGGGCAGCATTCTCACCCTAAATATTTGACAGTAGTTGGCGTAATTGCTAGCGTGCCTACCAGTACCAGTACCAGTACCAGTACCAGTACCAGTACCAGTACCAGTACCAGTAGTTTCGTGCACCTGTTTTAATGAAAGAGTGGTTTCATTGTCAGATCAATCTTGTTCTTAGCGTTCATGAGTTTGGGCGGACATCTATTGGCGCAAGGGCCCGGTCCAACACCCGAGGAAGGTACGGGTGCTGCGGCAACCGCATCCAGCGTCGCAGTCACGTCTTTGAACCTGTCTGGGACAGATTTGAAGATGTCCCATCAGTAGTTGAAATGTGAATGACGGTTTCGGTTTGTAATTT
>ERZ887942.157-NODE-157-length-55113-cov-46.293000_pt1 | contig 55113 bp, 40 predicted proteins | sample MGYA00521099_ERZ887942 | MGnify/ENA primary metagenome ERZ887942 (study PRJEB32303, sample SAMEA104408605) | aquatic metagenome | biome: Brackish water; feature: Pelagic; material: water | place: Baltic Sea | collected 2014-06-07T06:48:00 | depth 16,251 m ... | reverse complement strand
TCATGCAGGGCAAAGCCTGTTGACTGGCAGTACTGACGGTTTGACGGTTTGACGGAAGACTGTCTGGCTTCTTTCGCTCAAATGCCGAACCTGGCGTGTCCGGTCGTTCGGTGCCTGGTATTTGCCCCCGCTGCTGAAGGTGTCGTGATAGCAACCTGCGGCCAAAACAATTCGGTGGCTCGCGAATTTCCGATCACCATGCCATCGGCAAACGCGAAGCCATCAGCTTCCATCAGTTTACGAAAGCTGGCCTCAGGTCCGCCGGCCGTGGAAGTAAGGGCCTTTGCAGCTTTGGCTGCAATATCGTCACAACCGGCAAGGTCAAATTGAACGGGGCGATCTCAGTCGCTGGTGTAGGGCAAATGAAATCTCGTCCGCAAATCGCGACCTAAGTTCCACGCATCATGGACCAATTTACGCGCCCTCTGCCACGGCATCGCCTTCGGTTTTCGGGTGTTCGAGATACTCACCCATTGCGTTGGAGTTCAATTGGAAATGTCAGGCACACAAACTCAGGATTCAGGCAACCCGTTTCTGTCAGACGGCGAATACACACCAGCGGCCGTTGAATTGATGCGTGCTCTAAGTGCTCACCGTCAAAAAACGGGGCACGGTACATCATCTCCTGAGCAGGTTTTGGCAATTTTGGCAGACCTTGGTTATCGACGTCCAGAGAATCGTCGAATATCCGACGCAGATGCCGTGCGCCTGTTTACGATGGCTTTGTCAAAGTATCAAAAAGAGAACGACATAGCGTTTCCGTCCTGCCAGGACGTGCTGGAAGTGGCAGATCGACTGCACTACTACCGCCTGATTGAGGAAACGCCAACCGTGATTCCGGGGCTGCCAATCGACCGACGTCGTCGCGAAGAAGACGAACGCGACACGCCTCATGAACGCCGCTCTTCGACGGAGCTCAGCGTTCAGGAACAGATGGAACTGAACGATCAGGAACACAGATTTCTGGATGCCTTGAAGGATCTTCGAGAACACACTGGGCGGCAATTCGCATCGTCTGAAGAACTGCTAAGTATTGTCTGGAGCCTTGGATATCGCCCGCTGAACTCCGACGGGTTCCCGCAGGAATGGCTGGACGACGAAGACCGTTGCCGTGTCCAGATCGCGTTCACTCGACAAGTCGAACAGAAACTGGCCACCAATGCCGACGGCGAGTTTCTGACGTCTCGCGGCATCCTGAAAATTGTGGAAGACGTGGGATTTGTGCAGCAGTAAGCCAGATCGCGTCGGCTGCCTTCTTTTGGAAGCACCAATATTCTGCCTGTCAATGATATTGCAGTGACAGACGTCTTCCGATTGCGAAAGCACTTTATTGCGTCCTGCATTCTTCGCAACCACTTGAATCATTTATCAAACCGGGGCCGGTTCTTTTCTCGGCGAGGTTTTATCCGTGTCTAAATCGTTGAATCGAAATCTGAATATTGAAATTCTTGAGCCCCTTGTTCTGATGTCGGCGTCTCCTGCCGACTGCGAGATTGTCAACCTGTTTGACTGCGGTGACGGTGGACACGATTTCGGAGGCCATGGTTCGGAAGCGCATGGTCTGGGATCACATGGTGGCGCCAGCGAAGCCATTCAGAATCTTCGCAGCGTGTGGGCCAATTGCGATGGAGACGATCACAGCAGCGGTCGTGGAGACGGTCTCCGCGATAACAACTGTGATTCTGATGGTAAAGCAGACAGCTATCGTGGTGCCGATTGGACTTTGGGGCTTCTAAAAGGGAAGTCGAACGATCGAGAGCAGCAACGAACTTCCTGCTTTGACGGACAGCGTTCAGAATACACGGTTGAAGATCAGGGATTCGGGATCTTTGCAGTAGCGGGCCGAGGCTGCGTGGACTTCCTGAGCGACATTACGCACCTGGAATTCTTTGATGGCAAGTTCGACCTTGCCAACCTGCTGTCTGGCTGTGCAGAAGATCCAGAGACCGTGGTTGCGGAAATTGAAGATTCCGGCCAGACGGATGAAACAACAGTGGAATCGTCGCAGAACGCGGGTGAACAGGTCTGGGTTTCGGCAGATCCGCCATGGGCCACAACTCAGGACGCCGGCGAAACTGACGAGGCTTTGACTGGCGATGTCGACCTGATCGACAACAGTGTCGTGGATGAATCTGAGACGACCGAATTTGAAGTCATCAACGATGGCCCGGTTCTCATTGAAGATGGTGGCTTATTGCCGACCGAACCGTTGCCTCCTGTCTACCCGAACGGCGACACTGGCACGTTTATCCTTCCGGCTGACGTGTCAACTTCGGTCTCCTTTGTCAGCGAAGGCGCCGGCTATCAAAACACAATCGGAATGTACTCTGTTGACCCAGCCACCGGAGCCATTTCAGACGTTAGGATTCTGTTTGCGAATGCATCTGAAGTTGGATCCGGCGGCAGCCTTCTGGGTGGCGAAACCGTTTCGTTTTCCGGCGGTCAAGTGCAGCCGATCGGCTTCTTCATTCTGGCCAACGGTAACTCTTTGAACGACATCCAGTCGAGCGAAGACAGCTCGCTGGCATTGCAGCAGGGGGAAGATGGGAATCTGCATCTTGTTGCAACGGACGCCGACGGCAACTCCAGCACTCTGAACGGACCGGTTTACACAAGCGAAGCTGAGAGAAATCCCGCTGGACTGGATCACTTTCGAATTGAGCCAAACGGAACCGGTTACAGTATCAATATTGAAGATCTGCCAGCACTTGGTGACCACGACTTTGATGATGTGGTTCTGACTCTGAATATTGAACCAGACGTCTTCTATCCAACGGAACCGCCGGTTGTCGAACCACCAGTTGTCGAACCGCCGGTTGTCCCGGAAGGCCCGACTGACCTTGGAGCCTTGTACCTTCCGGCAGACGTGGGGACGACAATAAGCTTTATCAGTGAAGGAGCTGGATACCAGAACACCGTTGGCATCTACGAGATTGATCCATCGACCGGTGAAATCTCCGATGTTCGAATTCTGTTTGGTAACGCATCGGCACAGGGATCGGGCGGATCTTTGGTATCGGGCGATTCCGTGTCCTTCTCAGGAGGCCAGGGCAATCCAATAGGCTTCTTTATTCTGGCCAACGGCAATCAGCTGAACAACCTGAGTGCTATCGAAGGCAGTTCGCTGCAACTCCAGCCTGACAACGATGGAGTTCTGAAACTGACAGCCGTTCAACCGAATGGACAGACCACAACTTTAAATGGCCCGGTCTATGTCAGCGATGCCAGCCGAAATCCCGGCGGTCTGGATCACTTCCAGATTGAACCCACTGATTCCGGTTACAGCATCAGCATAGAAGACCTGCCGGGGCTGGGCGACAGAGATTTCGACGATGTGGTACTGCAACTGAATGTGTTTGGCGGATATCCGGTAAGCCCCGAGCCTCCTGTGTTGGTTGAAGAGCCAGTTCCATACCTCGATCCAGCTGCGGAAGTTCAACCGGAACCAATAGAATGCGAGACTCCTGCCGTTGATGATTCCACAGGCACAGACGATGCAGCAGAGAACTCCACAGGCACACACACTGTTGATGTTGAACCAAGCCCCGAAAACAACGACGGCTCAGCCAACAGCGGCGATGGCGAAGAAGTTCTAACGGAAAGCGTCTGGTTTGACGGAGAAGATGACGGAGCGACTGCTAACGGTGCTGGCGAAGCTGAAGGCAGCAACGTGCAGTACGTCGGCGACGAAGCAGCTTCCTCAGACGAAACAGACGGCAGCGTTGGCGAATCAGAAGTTTCCGAAGGCAGTTCAGAAGAATCCGGCAAAAACGACGAAACTGAAGTTGTCGATGCGTCAGAAGAACCGGGCGAAATCAGCGACGAGATCGCAGATGGATCAGCAAGCGAAGACAACGGCGGTGACGAGAACGAACCTGTTGAGCCAACCTCTGCTGAATCAACTGCGGATGGCACCGAATACATCTATAACTACAATGTTGTGACGCCCGAAGGCAGCGATGCCGGTGGCGACATTCAGCAGGTTTCAACATCGTACAACTCAACGACTAACGCCTTTTCGTTTCGAGTCGTTATTGCGGACGCGGTTGGCAACGGTCGCACAAATGGATTCACTTTGGCAATCAACGATGGGCCGAATCCAAAGGGGCACGGCGATGAGATGGCTTTGTTCTATTTTGACAACTCGGGCAGCCAGCCTGTTGTAACGGCTTACAACTACAACGGCCAAAACGACTTCTCATCCTATCAGGACGAAGCTCTGGTTTCGTCGTTGTCGGCAGACAGTCCGTTTACCTCGATTGAAGCCTCCTATGATGAAAACGGCAATCACGTCTTCAGCTTCAACATGAATGCCACGTCAATCGTGCAGCACAGCGATGGTGAAGATTGGACGGGAGTCTCGTTTAATAAATCGCTGGGAATGTGGTTGCATCCGATGACCAATGTCAACACGACTTACGGCGACGATGGATATCTGGATTCATGGTCGTTTAGCGCCCAGGGTTGGTTTGACACCAAAGATCAAGTTGCAGAAGAGGTTGTCCTGTTTATCGCTCCAGAGCCAGAACCTCAACCAGAGCCAGAGTGTCCCGTTGATCCAAACGACGTTCCAATCGCAGAAAACGACACTAACGTCACTGCCTATAATTCGCCTGCGTTTGGTTCCGTTGCCGGAAATGATTCGGATCCCGATGGTGACTTCTTAACATTCACGCTGTCACAGAACGCTGCCAACGGCCTTGTCACTTTGGAGGCAGACGGCAGCTATGTGTACACTCCTAACGACGGATTTGCAGGAGAAGACAGCTTCAGCTATCAGGTTGATGACGGAAACGGCGGTACGGCGATTGCGACGGTCTCTATCCTTGTTGAACCAGAGCTTATCGTTGACCCGCAGCCTGAACCAGAACCTGGTGCCCCAATGTGCCCCGTTGAGGCAGAACCGGTTCCTGAAAATCAGGCCCCTGACGCAGTCAATGACGTCGCAACAACAGATTACGAAACGTCAGTCAGCGGCCAGGTTCTGGACAATGATATCGATCCAGACGGAAACACATTGACAACAACGCTGCTGAACGAACCCGCTAACGGCACTGTTTCCCTGAACGAAGACGGCAGCTACACTTACACACCGGATCAAGGTTTCAGCGGTACGGACACCTTCACCTACGAAGTCAGCGACGGCAACGGAGGCACGGACACGGCTGAAGTTGTGATCGAAGTCTGCCCGGCACCCAACAGTGGCCCGGATGCTCAGGATGATTCCAACGCCACCAACGAAAACGTAGCCGTTTCCGGAAGCGTGGCTGGTAACGATTCAGACGCAGACGGCGACAGCCTGACGTTTTCAGTTGATCAGGGACCAGCCAATGGCAGTCTGGAGTTTAACACAGACGGCAGCTACACTTACACGCCATATCAAGGCTTCAGCGGTACGGACACCTTCACCTACGAAGTCAGCGATGGCAACGGAGGCACGGATACGGCTGAAGTTGAGATCGAAGTCTGCCCGGCACCCAACAGTGGCCCGGATGCTCAGGATGATTCCAACGCCACCAACGAAAACGTAGCCGTTTCCGGAAGCGTGGCTGGTAACGATTCAGACGCAGACGGCGACAGCCTGACGTTTTCAGTTGATCAGGGACCAGCCAATGGCAGTCTGCAATTCAACACAGACGGCAGCTACACTTACACGCCATATCAAGGCTTCAGCGGCACGGATACCTTCACCTATGAAGTCAGCGATGGCAAAGGAGGCTCGGATACGGCACTGGTGATCATCAATGTTGAACCCGCTGTTTCTGCTAACGAAAACCCCGATGCGGTAGGTGATTCTGCGAAAACAGACTTCAACACAACTGTTACTGGTAAGGTGCTGTGTAACGACGAAGATCCCGACGGCGATGCTTTAGCGGTAACCGGTTTCACCAACCCTGAAAACGGCACAGTCACCGTAACCGCTGGTGGACGTTACACATACACCCCGAATGATGGCTTTAGCGGAACGGATACATTTACCTATTCCATCAGCGACGGCAAGGGGGGCACCAACACCGCCACCGTCACGATTGAAGTCTGCCCACCGCCGGAACCACCAGCAGCAGCAAACGACAATCCAGACGCGGTTGACGATTCAAATTCAACAGCATACGAAACAAGCGTTTCCGGAAACGTGCTGCCCAACGATTCCGATCCCAATAACGATCAGTTGACGGTTAGCCTGATTGAAGAAGCCAGCAATGGCAATGTCACAGTCAATCCATCTGGACAGTACGTGTACACTCCCGACGCTGGCTTCAGCGGGCAGGACACATTCACCTACCAGATTGATGATGGCAACGGCGGCACAGACACGGCTGTCGTGACAATTACCGTCGATTCCGCTCCAAATACCATCAGTGCCACCGATGACGACTATGTTGCCGACAATAACAGCATCGTCACCGGCAACGTGCTGGACAACGACTTCGATCCAGACGGTGATACCTTAAGCACCGCCGAAATGACGGATGTGCGCACGTCCGAAGGTGGCACGGTCACTCTGTATTCTGACGGTTCATTTGTCTACACACCTGCCATTAACTTCACGGGAACTGATTCGTTCGTCTATGAATCGTCCGACGGTAACGGCAACGTGACGACAGCCAATGTGAAGATCACCGTTCAGGACGCTCCTGCAGTTCCGGTGGACGACGGCTACACAGGTGATGCCGGTGCAGCAATTAAAGGCAATGTCACTCTGAACGACATTGTTGATGGGCAGGACGTCAAAGTGGTGCTGGTTAGCGGGCCAACCAATGGCACTCTGGAACTAAACAACGATGGAACCTTCTGCTATCTGGCCAACGACGGCTTCAGCGGGCAGGATACGTTCAGCTATTCGCTTGTTGTGGCGGGATCGGTCACTCAGTCAGCTCAGGTGAAACTTGTTTTGGCAGAAGTGAACTACGACACGACCTACAACAACAATGGTCAGGATGGTTTGATTTGGGGCGACCCGCATTTCCGAGGTGACGATGGAGGTCTGTTCGATGTTCAGGGCGAAGCGGGCCACATCTACAATCTTTTAAGCGACAGCGGACTTCAGGTGAATGCTAAATTCGTTCACTGGAATGACATCGCCAGCGATGGAACCGTAATTGGAGAACTGGGAGTAACCGTGGGGCTCGATAAGGTGCACCTGAATTTTTCAGGAGCAACGCTTAACGGCATCGCGCTAACGGCTGGAAGCTCAACCGCTATTGATGGCGGAACAGTTTCTATTGACGGAGATACCACCACGTTAATCACAAGCGAATATCAGTTGCAGTTTATTAAACAGGATGGTCTGTTTTCAGTCCGCATCAAGGTTATCAACCCGTTCAGCGACCTGGTCGCTCCGCACGGGTTGTGGGGCCAGACAGTTGACGGCGACACGGATGCCAGAAACGGCGACTTCTACAAAGAAAACTATGACTACGGTTTGCAGGGTGGTGGGGCACTTGACAAGGTTGACAGCAGCGGCACCATTGTGCGAACAGAACGAGGTGACCAAACCAGCTATCAGCTGTACGAAACCGCTGAACTGTTTTCAACCACCGCGTTGTATTCAGAAGGTGAACTGTTCTTCCGCTATAACGCTCGTCAGGGAACTGGCTTGAAACGTATTTAGTTAGAATCGCTTCATGACCAGAAAACGCCAGCCAATCGCACTGAAAAGCGTTCGGCAAAGCGGACGTAAAACAAAGCAGCCCGACGGATTCGCCGCCGGGCTGCTTTCGTTTGAGTACACAAGTCAATGCGTTGAAGTTCTGAACGCACGCACGTTAAAATTTTTCGCAGCTCTGCTGGGTGACGTTCTGTGTTACCAGGGCCGCCACCACGGCTTCTTCTTTGCCGTGTGAGCTTGTCGAGGAACGGGGCGACCTCCGGGAGGATCTTCGCCCGATGTGATCACCACATTTTCTGGCAGCAGCACGCAGCTAAGATCTCCCTGCACTCCGCCGGTGGTATCTGTGCCGATCACTCGATTACCAAAATGCACTTGCGGCAATGGCACATGGCCGACGACCACAGTAACCGGACAGTCAGAAGCCGGCCCGGTACGAACGAACGACTTGTCGTAAAGCCAGGCGGGATGAGCCAGCGAATAGTCGCGCTGTCGCAGAATGTTCACCTGCATGTTGAACGGAAGGTTGTTGTCCAGACCCGCGTGAACAAACAGGTATTTAGCATGCTCCACGCTCCAGGGCAAATCAGACATCAGCCTGGCGTGCTCTTCCGGCAAAGCTTCCCTAAGCCCCTTCAAGTCACCGTGTTCAACCCCGTACGAAGCAAAGGTCTTGTCCGAATCGTAGTGCGGCAGCCATCTGGACGGCCAGTCTACAAAGTCGGGGACTTGAATCAGGCCGATCGAACCTGCCATGGCCAGTTCGTGGTTTCCACAAACCCAGGTGACCCTGGAGTGCTGTGCGGCCAGTTCGCAATACATGTCGATCACCGTTTTGGAATCCGGCCCTCGATCGACCAGGTCGCCGATGAACACAATCCAGCGGTTGCCGATACCTGGAACCCGAGCAAGCTTTTGCAGAATGACACGTAGCTTGTCGGCCTGGCCATGCACGTCACCAATGACTGCAACAGGCCCGTCGATGCGAGTCGGCACGGATGGCATTATTAAACAAATCCTTCTTGCAAATCTTACAGAATCAAATCGCCTGCACGGCGGTCGGTTCGAAAGATACCGCACAACGGCAGTAACTGACAAGTCGGCGCAAGACGGTTTGCTGCCTGAACGGGCGACCCAGGGAAGGTTCGGAAGCTGATTAAGGTGTTTCTGCACCGGAAGCCGCGCAGACTTTGGCCGTTTAAGATTTGGCGAATCGCTGTCACGGCTTCGTTGCCGGTCTTCACTTTCACGACATTTCTTCTTTCGTACTTTTCTCGGACACGGGCAGACTTTGGCCGCCAGGTGACAATGCCGCGCACAGTTGCGGAACATATGCATCAGTCTGGTAAGGCAAAAACTCTTGAATTTTCTGGAATCGTCTAACTTTTGGAATGGTTTTTGGCAACGGATTGAGACGACGCTTTCAATTCGACAGAAATCTTCGGATAGTTTGCGTTTCGAATATTCCCCCCCTTTGTGAAAGTCGCTTCATGCGTGCTCTGCTTACCCTGTTGACCGTCGTGTCTTCCTGCTCAATGTGTGTCGCCCAGGACACTGAAAAACCAGCCGCCCCTGCACTCGAATCTGCAATTGATAAAGTCAGCTATGGCATCGGCATGAACATTGGCCGACAGTTCAAAAGCCAGGGCCTTGACTTAAACGTCAAGAACGTCGCCCTTGGTATTGCCGCCGTTTTGGAAGGTACGGAACCAGCTTTGACGCAACAGGAACTTCAGGCTGCGTTTGCTGCGTATGAAGCCGAACGAGCCGCCGAAGCCGCTCAGGCTGGCGAAAAGAATCTGGCCGCCGCCAAGAAGTTTCTGGAAGAAAACGCTGCCAAAGAAGGCGTTAAGAAAACCAAATCCGGACTTCAGTATGTTGTGCTGAAGGAAGGTACAGGAGCTGTCCCAACAGAAGCAAGCACAGTCGCAACGCATTATCGCGGCAAGTTGCTGAACGGCAAGACGTTTGATGAGTCCTACAAAGGTGCTGAACCAACGACCGACGAAGAACCTGTTTCGTTTGGCGTGACTCAGGTAATTTCTGGTTGGACAGAAGCACTGCAGCTGATGAAGGTCGGTTCAAAGTATCGCCTGTTCATTCCACCAGGCCTGGCTTATGGCGAAAACGGACCAGCCAGCATCGGGCCAAACAGCCTGCTGGTATTCGACATCGAACTGATTTCAGTCGACAACGGCAAATAGTTGGCATGAATCGCTGCCGAAGCGAACATACAACTTAGCACTATCAGAAGCCGAAGCAATTGCTTCGGCTTCTTGCGTTATGTCGGCTGACAAACAGACTTTGCGGTCGATTAAGCGACTCAAGCGGTGATAGATCCTGCCCGCCGAAAACCAGATTCCGACAAGCACAGACTTCCGCACTGCGATGGCAATCTTTCCCGGTGTTGTGGAGGAAGCTGATCGGCTTTCGATTTGCAAAAGCGAGTCGGCGCTCTCTGTCGCGGAACGACAGACAACCATCCAGAAAATAAACTGCTGCGATGCGCATGAAACTGTCAAGGGCGATCAGCCATCGGTGATCTAATTTTTCAGCGATGGAAGCATTGCCCGCTTGTCCGAATTTCGTACTCAGAAATTTTTATTAAAAACCGCGTGCATCGCTGTTGCAGTGAGTCCAACAATCCTTAACCTCCGCCTTTCCGCGACTGTGACGTTTCGAAAAATTGGGAGCTGGACTCGCATGGATGTTGTTCTGGAACGCCGAACCAATTCCACGTCAGATGGCTGTCACGCCAACCCACAGGGTTCCCCACCCAAACTGCTTGTTCGATCCGAACTGCTGCAGTCGTCAGATTTTTCTGACCTGGTAACTGAGGTGCGGCAACTTCAGCGACGAAGAATTCGAGTGGTCAGCATTCGGCGACAGAATGCGTTGCGAATCGGTCGCGAACGTTTGCAGGAAGTTCTGGAAGACGCGGGCATGCGAGTCTGCACGGTTGGCTTTGCCGGAGGTTTCACCGGAACTCTGGGACGCAACTACAAAGCCGCCGTTGATGATACTCGCAAAGCTCTGGAATTCGCCGCCAGCCTGAAGGCTCGAGCAATTTTGGTGGTGCCCGGAAGTCGCGGATTGCACACATACAATCACGCTGAACGCACCATTAAAGATGGTTTGTACGACTGCCTTGACGACGCCCTGCGTTTACGAGTTGACATGCTGGTTCCCTTGAACGCCGTGTTCGGAACTGGTCGAGACATCTTTAAGCCTCAACACCAATCGGCGTTGGACTGGATTGACCAGATGGATTCACACCGCATCAAGTCAATGATGATGCTGCGTGGTTCAAACCCCTGGGAGCGAGTCCCCGCGTGCTGGGAACGCTGTTTGTTGAATGGTGGAGTTCTGCGAGTCAGTCGCCGTTGTCAGGCAACACTGGGACCTCACAACATCGCCAGACACATTCTGTCGCAACTCACAAACACCGCCGTGCCGGTCGGCTAACGGTATTAGCTGTACAGTTTCCCACCAGTGCAACTCACGTCCCCGCCTGCCATCGGCTAGAGCCCTGCTTAAAATGATGCGAGCACGGCGCGCATGTTGGCCTTAGCGACAACGGAGCGCCTCAGCGGTTCGAGTGTTCCACGTCCGCCTGCGTTCCACGCCACTCGTTCAAGGGCAAAGCCCTTGTGTTGCCGACTTGCCTATTTGCGATAGATCGTGAACTCGTGATGTTCATGCCAGCCAGTGCCATCACGATATCCGCCCCCACGAAGTGGGTCGTCTTCTTCTCTAAAAGCGAGGCCTGACCGGTTGTGAATTTATGGAACGCGGTGACTTGTCACCGCGTGACATTAGCTGCCGCACATCAAAGTTGCGAGGCTTTTCTGCTCTGTGAACGCCAATAAAGGAAAGCTTCGACAAGTCGAAGCACTCCAAATATTTAGTTCACAACCTCCTAATTAAGTTCCAGGAATTGTTCAAGCAGACTGTGCAGCGTATTCGACCCCCAGCCGGTGTTCTGCCCCGGAACTTTTGGCTAAACTTTACAGAGTGCTGTTTTAGGCCCCAATGAAGGAAGCCCTCCATGCCTGTTAAAGCGACTTCTGGTCGAGCCAATGTCGACCAGGGATTGATGTGCCGCGTTCTGTGTGGTCTGCTGTTCGCGATCGTGCAAACTCAGGTTGCCGCTGTTGAGCCCATTCCGGACAAGCTTGTTGTTCTGACGTTCGACGATTCTGCTAAGTCGCATTTCACGATCGCCAGACCCATGTTGTTGGACTACGGCTTTGGAGCGACCTTTTTTATTACGGAAGGCTTTGACTTTCCAACCAACAAAACCGACTACATGACGTGGGAAGAGATCGCTCAGTTGCACCGCGACGGCTTCGAAATTGGAAATCATACCCGCGATCATCTGGGCATTTCTGATGCTAAGGTGGACAAGCTGGGTGAACAGTTGGGTGGCATTAACCAGAAGTGTGCCGCTCACGGGATTACTCAACCAGTTACGTTTGCGTGGCCCGGAAATGCGACTTCGCTAAAGGCATTCGGTGGTCTGCGTGAGCATGGAATCCTGTTTGCGCGCCGAGGTGGTGCTCCGGAATATCCTTACGAACAGGGACGCGGGTTTGCCTTCGAACCAAACAAGGACCATCCGCTGCTGGTGCCTTCAGCCGGAGATGCTCGGCCAAACTGGACACTGGCCGACTTCATCCGTGCTGTTCAGCAGGCCAAAGATGGTCGCATCGCGGTGCTGCAGTTTCACGGCGTGCCCGATACGGCTCACAGCTGGGTGAATTCGCCACAGCAGAATTTTGAGTCTTATATGAAGTATCTAAGCGTCAACAAATACAAAGTGATCGCCATGCGAGATCTTCAAAAGTACGTTGACCCAGGTATTGCGCCTGACGATCCCAACGCAATCATAAAGCTGCGGCAGCAGCAGGTCTCGAAATAGAACATTGCATTTCAGCTTGCCTGCAGGGGGAGCGCTAACGAAGCTTAGCGCGTCGCTGACAAGTCTGCATCAAGTTCCGTCGTAGCGTTCTGTGTTCAGCTTGCAACTGGATTTCAGCACAATGTTGCCAACAAACCATGGTGTGAAGATGGCGTTCTGAGCATACGGAACGCTGATATTAACTTCAACGGTTTGAGTCGTGTCGGTAATCGTTGTTGGGCTCACGGTGACGGTCAACGTATCGACTCCGACGATTCCCAAAATTCGCTTCGCTTCTGCAATTCCGTCGTTGGCTTGAGCTCCCGGAATCACCAGCATTCGAGCCGCTTCGTAGGCAGCGTTGTGTGACGTGCTTCGAATGGTGCCGATAACGGCAAATTCAAGTCCCGCAAAAACCAGAATCAGAAACACCGGTGTCACAATGGCAAACTCAACAGCCGTGACGCCTTTACGAAGCCACGAAGAAGGCTGCAACCTTGAACGCTCGCTTATCGTACGTCTGATTCGGAATGCGGATGGTTTCATGCTTTAACACTTTTCTGATGTCGCGAATGCCGCTTGATTGGATGCAGCTGCCGCAACGTTGAATCAGCCCGGCCCGTTCAACGTGAAATCTGAGCTTCCAAAGCACAGGCGATTTCGAATTGTCGAATTATTCGGTAATCAATGTAGGCAGGTTGTTCGCCACTTCTTTAAACACGGCAACCAGGCCAGCCTGATCGTCTGCATGCCAGTGCTTACCACCACCAATTTGAGCAACCTTCTTCATCAGAACCTGGTCGGCTCCAGCACTGAATGTAATTGTGTGCACTGTAATCTTCTGAGCTGCTGCAGTGGCCGCCACAACGTCGGGATAAACACCGGTGTTATGAATTCCATCGGTCATCAAAACGATTGTCCTGGCGGCTGTAGGTCTTGCATAGCCGAGACTAGTGACGCCAGCAATCCCATCCTGCAATCCGAGTCCGATTGCGGTAGCTCCTGAGACCGGCTTGCCGTTGATCGTAGACATCAGTTGCCCGTAGTTCAGATTCATATTTTCATCCAGTGTTGAGGTGGAAGAATATGTCACGACTCCCACAAGCTCATCCTGAGGTGTAGCGGCCAGCGTATCCAGAAATGCCTGAACGGCTTTTTTAAGATCCAGCCAGCGATTACTGCTACCTGGAGTCGTGGTCGTCATGGAGCCGGATCGGTCCAGTACCAGAAACACGTCACGGTCGATATGAGTCGCCACGGCGGTTTTGACAGGTTCAAACGTTCCCTTGTCGAAGACACCGGCAAACAGCATTGGGATGGCACCGGAACCTGATCCTGCCGTGCGACGTCCGGTGACACGCACGCTGTTGTTTGTGGTTGCTGTTTCAGACTGTGCTGCGAACGAATACTTACCAGCTGCGTCTGTTGACGATTTTCCGAATTGAACATCGGTCGCTGTAAGAACCAGCCCTGTTCCAGCGACTGTATTTTTCGACGCAGCCGTAACAGCGGCAGTACGAGCAGCGTCTGTATCCTGAGTAATACTGAGAGTGCGACTGCCAGCTCTGACAGACGCGTCGGTTGCTGTCCGCAGTTCTGTGCGGGTTAACTGCATCCAGGCAACGTTGATTGCGAATGCACCAAAGGCAAGAATCACTGGCAGGCACATCACAATCAGCATCAAAATCGCTCCCCGGCGATCAGCTGACTGCTGCCTGATGGTTGGGCGACAAGCGGTTGACTTCAACATTAATCGAATTCCTTCATCATTGTGGCTTCGCCATCAATAACTAGATTGTCATAAAACCAGCCACTGATCACGGAATTGGCGCCGCCAGTTGTGACGACTCTAACCGTAATCCACGTTTGCTCTGGCCGGCTTGCAAAGTCACCTGGAGTAATGGTAACGGTGGCCCCACTTACTTTTCGGGCTGTCAGTATTTGTTTGCAGGCCGCGTCGACATCAGCCGTTTCAGCACCAGGCTTTAGAGCCGCTCGCACACCTTCGTACGCAGCAACGCTTAGCGATTGCTTCAGATAGATCATTGAACAGGCCTCAATGGTCCCGATAACGATCACCAAAAGAATAGGCAGACAGACTGCAAATTCGGCAGCAGCGACGCCAGATCTGCTCGGCGTCGCTCGTCCATTTGCCGCACTCTGTTTTCTCATCCAAGATGCCCCTGTATCTATATCCGTCTAAAAGTGCCGGCAAAAACATTTGTACTGTCAGACTTCCACCAGCTCTTTGTTTGGCGCCGCCTGTGATTTTGCAGAGGCTGCCGTGTCTGTTGAAACAGGTTGGCTGTTGCGCAGCGTTTCCACCATTTTGTTAAATGAATCCGGAAGATCATTCCAGAAATCGCCCTTGCGGAACTTTAGAGGCCGCACGTCTGTTTCTCCGTTCGACAGACTGCGGATTGTGTTTCGCATGTTATGAATAGGGCCAGCCACTCGGTTACTAAGTGTCAGCGTGTCTCGCACAAAAACGGGCATCAAACACACTAATGCGATCAGAAACGGGGCAGAGCTTCTAAAGAAAGTCATCAGGTTTTCTTTGACGCTGCCGAATGGGTCAGCCAGAAACTGATTAATGATGCCAAAAAATGTGCCGGCCACGATAAAGATCGAAAAATGCATGACAACTCTCATTGCCAGCGAGTACTGAACTCGAGCATCTGCGACCGACTTTTTCCGTTGGTTTCTCGACTTGGCCATTGAGCCGCCTTCTTCTGCTTCCAGAGCTTTCCCGGTGAAATTCAAACAGAGTCCTTGGTGCGTAAGGAGTCCGTGTTTGCTGAAAGATTGGTCAACTTCAGACCGGCGGACGGAACGGAGAGTGGAATCGGACGCAACCGATGAAATTTTGGTCCGGCTGTAACGATTGTCCGCGGGTGTTGAAACGCGATCGCCAAAACTTATCGGATTATTCCGGAACTGAAACGGACGGCTGCTTTGTGATTGGTAACGGCCGCTTCCAGTCTTAACAACGCTTGACGCGCTTTTGCACAGGCAGGTGAAAACAGAACAGCAGCAACTTCAAGCAGTGGCATCACTACGCAAAGTGTTCGCGTAGGCCGGTGTCCCCGGGTGTGGCATCAGACGACGATAAATGACGCACTGCATTGGCAACTAATGACCAGCCGCATGTCGAACGAGAATCGTGCGCAGTTACAGCAATTCAAACAATGTTTGAATTCGCAGGATGGCAGCATTTTCGGGGAAGGTGTGGAATCCGTGGACGACAAGTCCTTCCTGCAGAATGTCGCACTTCAGCAGGCTAATGCAGTCCGGACTTTGCGGCGTGGCACCAGGCAGTTGGATGGCCAAAGTTGCGTTTTGTGCATCGACTTCCATTTCGCGATGAAGCTGCAGATAAACGTCCAACGGAACGTGTTCCAGCTGAAAGCTGCAGTGGTAGCGAACTCCCGGAAGGTCGACCATATGAGTTCGATAGCCAATCAGCCGTCGATCAATCACCTTGTTTGTGGACGGCATTTCCTCATGCTTTGTTACGGCAACCTCAGTGAGAATCGCGTTGCCGCTCCGAAACTCAATCACATGCCCTGTTCGTCCCAGCCTGAGCTTCGCCTTGCTTCCGCCGAAATTAATGGTGCACTGCTTTTCTGATTCAAACAACTCCGGATGGATCGACCGTTCAAAAGTTCGAATCACCATGTCGGCAACGTCAGGGCGTGAAATTTGAGTTGGCATAGCGGCACCTGCGTGCAAAATTCGAGACAGTGTTTATGTCGACAGAATGCTCATTCACTGGCGGAATTGAGCTAATGAAAAAAATCGATTCGATAGCCGAATGTCCGAAACCCCATCAGATGTTCAGCATCTGAAAGCGAAACAACTAAGTTCTCCTGCAAAGCCCAATTATAGGCAAGACCAGGTTTCAGGAAACGATGCGTCGGCAACATCTGCAAAGTACGATCAAAGTCGGAGAATCCGCAAACAACTGGTTTTCTTTCCCTGTCGTCATTGCTAAAGCGATTCCGCTGGTCTCGTCTCGATTGCAGCGAAAACGTATAAATCCGCCAGAGAAAACCAATTCATGAATTGCCGCCCGGTGATTCGAAATGCTGCGTGACTTCTGCCCGGCAGCAATCTTTCGTATCATTCCCCACGTCTGTTTGTTTACACCACGCCAGCCCAACCATGACTTCGTCTGAGCAATACTTAAAACCAGAAGTGATTCAAAATATCGCTCGCCTGGACCTGCGCGCGAAGTTTATTGTGGAAGGTTTTCTGTCGGGGCTGCACACAAGTCCGTTCCATGGGTTCAGCGTCGAATTCAGCGAACATCGACGATACAACCCAGGTGACGATCCCAAGGATATCGACTGGCAGGTTTTCGCCAGAACCGACCGCATCTATGTGAAACGCTATCAGGCTGAGACCAACATCACCGGCTATCTGCTGATGGATGTGTCTCGCAGCATGGACTACACCTATCGCCAGAAGCTGACGAAATTTGATTATGCAATTTGTCTGGGAGCCGCGATTGCGTATCTCATGATTCACCAACAGGACCCGGTGGGTCTGGTCACGTTTGGTGAAAAGCTGCTGCATTCGTTGCCAGCTCGCAGCCGGCGTTCTCAACTGGGCAATATCCTGACGGTTCTTCAGCAAGCGAAGCCTCAGGGCGAAACAAATATCGGTGCCAATCTGAAGCAAATCGCCAGCATGATTCGGCATCGCAGCCTGATGATGCTGATGTCGGATCTGCTGACCGATCCGGATGAAGTCATCGACAGTTTACGGATGCTGCGTTATGCGGGACACGACGTGATCCTGTTTCACGTGCTGGACGAAGCCGAAGTAACGTTTCCGTTTTCCGGAAGCGTGGACCTGCTGGACCCGGAATCCAACGAAAACCAGATCGTCGATGCGGCGGGTATTCGAGGCGACTATCTGGACGCATTAAACGAACTAAGAACGCGATACAAAGAAGTCTGCTTCTCTTTGGGTGCCGACTATGTCGCTCTTGATACAAGCATGCCCTTCGACAAAGCTCTTACCGAATACCTGTACCAGCGACAGGCAAGATTCTAACGAGGCCGTGCCTCAGATCATTTGAGCTGACGCTCAGAAACGCTCCGTTGTCGCTCTGAAAACTTGACTCAACGTGAACAAGTTTGCTGCTTTAAGAAGTCTAACGAGGCCACGCGTCAGACCATTCGAGCTGCCGCTCGGAATCGCTCCGATATTCATCGAACTGAGATCGAAAAACACTATGCCACACGATATCCGACTTGCTGGCCCGTGGGATTGTTCTGCGGCTGACGAAGACAATTGGGAACGCTGCGTTTTACCTTTTGTTGTTCCAGCAAAAGCCCCCGGCGAACTTCCCATTCGGATTCGACGGAAGTTTCATAAACCCAGTGGAGTTGACAACCGGACTCGACTATTGCTGGTCGTTGACGGTGTTCCCGATTTGAAATCGATTCAAGTCAACGATTCTCATATTGGGGCGATTCGATGTGTTGAGTCCACGTGTGAATTTGATGTCAGCGACAAATTGGCCGACTACAACATTGTCAGCATTCCGCTAACCGGACCGGGCACTCATGTTGACGCCGTCACGTTGAGAATTGAAGAACCGCCCACAACTTAGCCATCTCGGTTTAGCCATCCCGGTTGGGATGGTGGTGATGTGTTAAACACCGTGGCTCAGGCTTTGAATTGACGCTTGTCGAGATGGACGCACGATGAGTGGCCGCAACTGGAGCGAGGTACAACGAAATCCCCGGGGCTGCCTTCGCAAGCTCAGTCGAACGCCGCACGCCCCAAGGCAACTGCGTCTGTGCGTTTTTTTTGCAACGAATTACGACCATAACTTACAGTATCTGCTGCAGAACCAGTATCAGATGCAGCACTCCTCTTTCAACCAGCGACGTTCACAGAAAACTGCGAAACGATTCCTTTCTTTGAATTGTGACTGAATGTTTGAAGACAGCCTTCTGAAATCGATTCACACACCGTTACCACTTGATCGGTCAGTTGGTATCGGCTGCGTGGGAGCCGGGTTTATCATGGCTGACTGCCATTTGGTGGCCTATCGCCGTCACGGTTTGAACCCCGTTGCAATCACTTCACGCACGCGAACCAACGCAGAAGCTGCGGCCAATCGCCACGGCATCGCCAAAGTCTACGATACTGTTGAGCAATTGGTTGCCGATCCCAACGTGAAGGTGCTGGACGTTGCGGTGCCTCCCGATTGCGAAGCCGACATCATTCGCAGAGCGTTAGCCGCTCCCAATAGTCTGCGAGGAATTCTGGCTCAGAAGCCGCTGGGATCGAACTACTCAGAAGCGGCTGCGATTGTGAAAATGTGCGACGATGCCGGAGTTGTGCTTTCCGTGAATCAGAATATGCGGTTCGACCATTCTGTGCGAGCCTGCAAGTATCTGTTGGATTCGGGGAAATTGGGTGACCCCGTATTGGCGACGATTGACATGCGAGCTATTCCGCATTGGATGCCGTGGCAGGAACGACAGGGTTGGGTGACGTTGCGAATTATGAGTATCCATCATTTGGACACGTTTCGTTACTGGCTGGGGAATCCCGATCGCATTTTCGCCAGCGTGACTCCCGATCCTCGCACCAGCCAGAAGTTCGACCATCAGGATGGAATTGCTCTGTACATTCTGGAGTACGATTCCGGAGTCCGGGCGTCTGCGTGGGACGATGTCTGGGCCGGGCCCGCCAGAGAAGGTGCTGCCGACGACATTGGCATTCGTTGGCGAGTTGAAGGAACTCGCGGCATGGCACGCGGAACCATTGGCTGGCCCGGGTATCCAGAAAGAACTCCCAGTACGCTCGACTACACAACAATTGACGACTCCGGCGGCTGGCATCAACCTCGGTGGGATGAAGCCTGGTTTCCGGATGCCTTTATCGGACCGATGGCCGACCTGTTGTGCAGCCTTGAATCCGGTACGGTTCCACAGGGAAACGGCCAGGACAATCTGCACACCATGGCGTTGGTCGATGCCGCCTATCTGTCAGCGCAGCAACATATCGCCGTCAGTCCTTCAGACATAGTTAACCAGTGCTTCGATCGCGAGTGATTAAAGCAGTTTAGCTGCTGGTGGCAGTTTTTGCCGAAGAGGGCGAGATCCCAGTTGTGACCGTTGGGTAAGTTATAGCACATGGAAGCCTGCATCATCGTTAAGATTAGGCCGAACAATCGTTGTAGCCCGTACCATGCAAACAATCGAACCGATAAATCGTGCAGCATCCTAAGCAACCATTGTTGCTTAGGCCATTGCCCGCAAAACACGACGGAACGATTATGATGAATTGCAACGAACCAGGCAAAGTCCGGAAACTAACTTCCGGACGACAGCTACTACTTCTCGCAATCACGTCTGTCGCTATGGTCTCCAACACCATGGCTGGCGACTCACTGCCATTGTTTAACGACGGTAACAGTCCGCCATTCCTGCCAACGGCCGTCACATTTCAGGAACCAGACACCCAAGTGGCGCCAGCGTCAGTCGATCCACTTGACGCTCGATTTTTGGCACTGGAAGAGGAACTCAGGCACCTAAAGCTCGCCCTTAGTGAAAAGCCGAAAGCAGCCTCATCCATGGCTCCTGCTGCTCCGGTGTATCCATCCGTCAAGGTGACGGGGTTCTTTCAGGCCGATTCAGCGTGGTTTCGACAGGATGCTGCCAGCACGGCAACCGTGGGAGACGTGCAGGATGACCGAGGATTTCGGCGTGCTCGAATTGCTGCCATTGGCAAAGTTGCTGACAATGTAAGCTATCAATTGGAAATGGACTTTGCGTTCAACGGGCGTCCCTCGTTCATGGACGTCTGGCTGGACATCTCGAAAGTCCCCGTTTTCGGCAATGTTCGAATTGGACAATAGCGTCAGCCGTTTGGCCTGGACGAACTGACCAGCGTTAAAGAACTTACCTTTCTGGAACGTCCGCTGATGTTCGGGATGGCCCCCTTCCGGCAGTTCGGCATTGGGTTTCACGATTCAACTGCCGACGAAAATGCCACATGGGCCGCGTCGATCTTCGGCAGCGGAACAGATGCATTCGGTAACAGCATCGGCGACCGCGGTTATGGTGGAGCCGCCAGAGTTACGCGAGTCCTGTTGGAAGACACGTGCAACGATTTTCTTGTCCACATTGGCGGCGGCTATAGCTTTGTGGCGAATCCAGACAGCAATATTCGCTATCGCAACGTTCCGGAATTCGGTGGTCCGGTGAATGAACCTGGTTCTGTTCCGTTTTTCGTCGACACACTGCCGATTCCTGCAGAAAATGCCAACCTGTTTAATGCTGAACTGGCGGGCACATGGGGCCCCCTGCACGCTCAGTCTGAACTTCGCTATTCGCTGGTGAATACAGACAGCGGCAACAACGCGACGTTTCCGTCCTACTACGCTCAAATGGGCTGGATCATGACGGGAGAACACCGTCCGTACAACAAGACAAGTGCCGCCCTCGGCCGAATAAAGCCGGCTCATCCCGTTGGGACATCCTGCGGTTTTGGAGCGTGGGAAGTGGCCGTGCGGTATTCATGGATTGACCTTAACGACGGCCTGATCACAGGTGGCGAATTAACCAACATGACTTACGGTTTGAACTGGTATTTGAACAACTACACCAAGATGCAATTCAACTACATCAAAGCAGACCTGAACAGAGCGCCGGTCGGCAGCAGCGATACCGATATCTTCGCTGTTCGAGCTCAACTGGAATTCTAACAAGGGGCTCGCCCTTGACTTGGTGGCGTGGTTGGCTGGAAGACGTGTGGCGTTCCAAACGCTAAGGCGCACCGTTGTCGCTACGACCAACATGCGGACCGTGTGCATCATTTTAAGCAAAACTCTAACGAGGCAGTGCCTAAGACGCTGCGAGCTACCGACCGAAAAAGCTCCGCTGTCGCTCTGAAAATTTGACTCAATGTGAACATGTTTCGTCAATCCAGAGGTCTAACGACGCTTTGGCAGATAGCGTTGCAGAAATGCAGCCGCCCAGTGATCGAAGACGTTGTCTTCAATGGCGGTTCGCATGGCCTTCATCAGGTCCTGATAGAATTGCAGGTTGTGTAAGGTGGCCAGCGTCTGATACAGGCCTTCGTCGGCAAACAGCAGATGTCGCAGGTACGCTCGACTAAAGCCGCCCGCACACGCTACGCAGGAACAAGCGGTATCAATCGGATAGCGGTCTTTGCGAAAGCGTTTGTCCTGCAGCCGCATTTTTCCGTCCCAGTTAAAGACGGTACCTTCGCGAGCATAACGCGTGGGAATGATGCAGTCGTGAATGTCCATTCCGGCTCGCACAGAAGCCACAAGGTCTTCCGGAAGCCCCACGCCCATCAGGTATCGCACCTGATCGGCGGGCATCAACGGCGCGGTGTGACGTACAATTCGCACCATCGCTTCATGGCCTTCTCCCACGGAAACGCCACCGATGGCGTAACCGGGCAGGTTCAGCGATGTCACCTGTTTGACGGCTTTCGCGCGCAGGTCCAGTTCCATGCCGCCCTGAATGATGCCGAACAGGTGCTGGTGTTCCTGAATCGGGCAATCGGCACAGCGTTTCAGCCATCGCAGCGTGCGATCTAATGACTGGCTCATATAGTTTCGAGGCGCCTTGTGATCGACGCATTCGTCGAAGGCCATCACAATATCGGCTCCCAGTCTGCGCTGGATGTCCATCGCCTTTTCGGGCGACAGAGTCATGGCTTCTCCGTGTTCGTCCTGAGACGTACGAAACTGGAAGCTGACGCCTTCTTCCGTGATCTTTCGGTCGGGCAGGCTGAACACCTGAAACCCGCCGGAGTCCGTGAGAATGGTTTGATCCCAACGCATCATTCCATGCAGGCCGCCCAGACGTTCGACAATCTGAGTTCGGTCGCGAAGCCCCATGTGGTAAGTGTTGGCCAGAACCACCTGAGCCCCCGTGTCGGCAACCTGCTGCGGCAGTACGCACTTAACGGTCGCTTGCGTGCCGACGGGCATAAACGCCGGCGTGTCCACGACTCCATGAGCCGTAACGAAGCGCCCTCGACGAGCTTGCCCGCTGGTTGCCAGCAGTTCGAAATGTAGTCCTCCACCGGGAGTCCACTTGGAAGTTTCTGTTGTCATCAGACGATCGAAATTGAATTGCGCCGATTAAGGAAATTTGGTGCCATGCTTCGGCCGCAAAGACTGCCATTGTGCTGTCAGGCGTCGTTTGGCCTGCGTTCAGCGTAAATTAAAAACTGAATCAAAGTTGCTTCGCCTGCAGAACGAAACAGCCTCCGAGTTTGGGTGAGCACTATTTCTCGCGAAGCAATTTCACGGCTCGCACCACGTACACCAGTCCGCTCCAAACGGTAACTGCCACGGCAGACCACAGCAACACATCGCGTGTCAGTACCAACCACGAGTATTCTACAGCGGGACTCAGTGACAACAGGCTGGCTGTAACGGCCACACATTGCAGAGCCATCTTCAGTTTGCCGCTGATGCTGGCGGAAAAATCTTTGCCTTGTTGTTCCAGAAAACCACGCAGGCTGCTGATGAACATTTCTCGACCAATGACAATAATCACCATCCATGCGTTAACGCCGGAATTCAGCACAACACCGTTTTCGCTTGCCCCTGACTTAGCCAGCAGAAACAGAAAAGCGCCTCCCACGATAATCTTATCGACAAACGGATCCAGAATTCGGCCCAGAGTCGTTACCTGGCCGTACTTGCGAGCCAGATAGCCATCCAGCCAATCGGTGGACGCCGCAAATACAAACAACGCCGTGGATGTCAGCCAGTACCCGCCGATATCGATTAAGGCAAACAGAATCAACGACAGCGCGAAACGACTGATGGTGATAAAATTCGGAAGGTTCAGCGATTCTCGCCCCAGCCTGGCTGGCTTGTTTGTGTCGCTGACTGTTGTCTCCGAAACGCTCATGCTGTTCGTTCTGAGTTCTGTGTTTAAACCGACGATTGTTCGAATTTTGCAGGGCAGGTTAATAGCTTAATAGCGACTGAAAAGACCTTACTGCGATCCATCGCAAAATTAGTCCGTTTTGATGATGCTTCATCCAGGTTATTTACATTGATGCAGCGTGCTTCGCGGTGCGTGACAAAGCAATGCTGTTTTCAATGCCGCAACATCATGGGCGATCAAAACAAGGTCGACAACCGTGCCGCTTGATCAAGCGGCACGGCCACAACTGTTATTCAATGACGTCTTCCGTGATGGCCACACCGATCAGATCGTAATCTTCGCGACGAACGATCTCAACTGGCACCATGCTGCCGATTTCAAGGTTCTCACCGGAAACAAACACGTTGGAATCGATCTCCGGAGCATCCGCGAAAGATCGTCCGATGTAGACGCCTTCTTCCACTTCTTCGTCGATGATGACGTCCAGTTCGTATCCGATCAGCGAATCAGCGTGTTCGAAGGCGATCTGCTGCTGCAATTCCATCAGTTCGTCTCGGCGAGCATCCTTCACAGCTTCATCCAGATGGCCATCCAGCTTGATCGCGGGAGTTCCCGGTTCTACGGAATATGTGAACACGCCCATCCGTTCGAAACGAGTCTCTTTGATAAAGTCACGCAACTCTTCAAACTGTTCCTGAGTCTCCCCCGGAAAGCCGGCGATGAAGGTCGTTCGCAGTACAAGGTTCGGAACACGTTCTCGCAGCTTCGTGACCAGTTCCCGTGTTGCCTCAGAATTAACTCGACGCTGCATACGTTTCAGCACGGCGGAATTGATGTGCTGCAGCGGCATATCCAGGTAAGGGATAATCCTGGGCGACGCCACAATCTGATCAATCAATGCATCGGTAAAGTGAACCGGGTACAGATACATCAGGCGAATCCAGTCAATGCCGTCCACCTTGTCCAGTTCTTTCAGCAGCTCGACCAGCCGCACTTCGCCATACAGATCCATGCCGTAATAGGTTGTATCCTGAGCCACCAGAATCAGCTCTCGAACACCGTCAGCCGCTAGTTCGCGAGCTTCTTCAACCACCATTTCGATCGGCTTGGTAATGTGTTTACCACGCATCATGGGGATCGAACAAAACGTACACGTACGATCGCAGCCTTCTGAAATCTTCAGGTAAGCATAGTGGGCGGGCGTGATTCGCAGGCGGGCTCGGTCGTCCATGGCCTTAATTGGGGCCGGACGAAACAACTCGCGCTGTTCATTCATTCCGCCGACAAGTCGATCGGCAACTTTGGTGATTTCGTCGCGACCGAAGACGCCTACAACGTGGTCGATTTCAGGCATCTCATTAATCAGCCCGCCTTCTTCCAAACGCTGAGGCAGGCAGCCGGCGACAATAACTCCCTTGGTCTTGCCCTGACGTTTCAGGTCTAACATTTCCTGAATGACGGCTTTGGATTCCTGCCGACTGCTTTCGATAAAGCCGCAGGTGTTCACGATCACAAAGTCGGAATTGGCAGGGTCCGTCACCAGGGAATAACCGTCAATGGCCAGACTACCCAGCATGCGTTCGCTGTCGACCAGATTTTTCGGACATCCCAGGCTCACGAAAGCGTAACTGCCCTTGCTGGGGCCCGTCACTTCCGGAACGGACATCATTGGCACAGGTGCATCGGGTTCAATAATTGGCAGCGACATACGTGGATAGTTCTAAATTTGTTAAGACAGCCAACCTGGCCGGTTTTGGCCGGATTCTTTTTTAGCGACATCGCCGCGTGATTACGCCGCAGTGTCACATTTCCCGGCGGCCGCTGAAATTACTCGAAGCGAACGCCTGATCTGGTTTATTGTTTATTGCGAATAATGCCGCCGAAACGATGCCGTGACCGCCAGTTGTGACGGCGATTGCCAAAATTCGTCAGCGATTAGTGTACTCAGCTCAGCCCGTTTCCTCAAAAGGCTTCGCCGACCAACCGCCTGTTTTCGGCAATACGGGAGCGGAAATCCGGTCAGGAAGGCCCTGACGAAGACTGTGACAGTCTCTGAAGAGCAAAATGCGAGGGAATTGAGCGTGAAATCAGCCGTGGGGGATTGTGCTGAAGATCCCCATTCAATAGAGCGTCTTACTAGGGGCCACGAATCCGGTTGTTGAATAGATCTGCTTGCCTGCGCTGCGTACTGGTCTGTGACGTTAGTTCTTCGCCGCGGCAACTACAGTACTTTCCGAAACTGCCCGTGTCGGCAGCCCCCACGTTGTGGCGCCAAACTGCTTGTTAAAACGAAGTAACAACAACAATGGAACCTGAATAAAAGCGAACAGGCTTAAGAACAGAAACCCACTCACGGCGGCCGCAATGCCTCCGCCCAACAGCACCACCAGCGGCAACGCAAACAACATTGATATCACGCATAATACCGCCGCAATCAAACCTCGCCGCTGCCAACGCAAAAGCACCGTCTTGCCGCTCATTCAAGGATCCCTTCATTCACGCCTGACCGACCTTGATATCAACACACTGCCACCAATTAACATGCCCTATTCCAGTATCGCATTCCAGTCCTCAATGTTGAACGATCCGGAAATTGCAAACGAATTGGAGATTGTGGCAGTAACGACAGGAGAAACAAATATCAGCTTACCGTTAACCACTACACCCAGCCTGGATCCAGGAGTTGCAGTTGCTGCTGCCAAGGTGGCTCCGGCTGCCTTGTTGACAATCACATTCAATGCCACCAAATCGAATTCGTCTGTGGTGGCAGTTGCAAACACCACGTCTGCCGCAGTAACCAAAGGGTTCACAAACAGAAACACTTCTTCACCCGTGTCGGGGGCCGGCATGCTGATCGTGTTCGCACTGGCGGTTGCCAAAATTGAATGCACTTCAAACGTGACGCCGGATTTAAGTCTGGTCAACTTTGCCGTGCGGTCGCACCCCGTCAGGCACAAAATAACGGGCAAAACACAAACAAGTATCCGCAAAAACATAACTCGCTACTCCAAAATGGCCGTTTTGCAACCATCACATCACCAACTCTTCGGCAAGGCTGATTCTTTAACAAAACTTATGTCTTCAAAACATCAAGTACATTTTTGCGACGAGCGACTCATTTTCAAAGTGACAAATCAGCAGCAGCATTGCGAACTCTTCGCAGTTCAGCGAAGTACGTTTTCGCCTTCAGAGACGCCTCCATAATTCATGCCGCCCGGTGTCTTGGCGTCGCCATTTTTTCCTGCCACACGGTGGTGGCAAAATCGCGGTCACTCGGATTCTACTTTTTCAGGGTGTCCACAATGTGGCGAGCAACATCGGGAGCGTAGCCTTTGCCTTTTGCCAACGGCTGAATCTGGTCCAGCAAAGGTGCGGCTGCGGAACCCATTTCATCCAGTTCAATTAAGGCCGCGTGCCGCACGAAGTCGTTTTTGTTTTGTAAAGCGGATTCCAGCAAATCAAGTGCTAACTGGTCTTTGCCGTCTTTATGCAATGTTCTGGCCGCCGCAATTTGAACAGACGGCGAGTCATCGTACATGGCGGCATTGACGGCTCTCATACACGCTGCGTCCATGGCGCCAATGTTGCCAATTCCAGTGATGGCCCACCATCGAATAGCGGGGTCGCTGCTTGTCGCAGATTTGATCAGGCTTGACGCATCTTTGCTGGTCGCGGCGGGGGCCGTTTTTGCGACATTCAGCAATTGCTGAGTACGTTCGGCTCCCGATTCTGCGTTGTGCAGAATTGCCCAGCGACTGCCTACTTCGCGTTCTTCGGCATCAAGAATCGCTTCGGGAATCAGGTGAGCATCTCGCACATCCAGTTGCCAGCGATCGCATTCTGTTCGCAGGCGATTCAAAACGCTGGCCATGTTGGGGGCCGCAGCAAGATTGTTCAGTTCCCAGGGATCAGCCTTCAGGTCGTAAAGTTCTTCTGCTGGTCGAGTATCATTTAAGAACTGAGCTGATTCAGAGTGCAGCGTGCCCTCTGCTTTCAGGCGACGCATTTCTTTCCGAACAACGCTGGTTTCCGCATAGCCAATGTGCTGCAACGCCGGACGCCACGGATTCAGATTTCGGACGTAACGATACTGAGTGTCGCGAACGGACCGGACCAGGTCGAAGCGTTCGTCGATGCGATCGCGAGCTCCGTGAATGTACTGGCGCTGCGGTGGCAGGTTGCTTCCCAGAAACGGCTGGCCATGCATGTTGTCTGGAATCTTCACCCCTGCAAGGTTAAGCACCGTCGGGCCAAGATCAATCAGGTTAATCAGTTGGTCGTCCACACTTCCGGGAATTCCCTGACCGTCAGCTCGAAACTGTTCCGGTATGCGAGCGATCATGGGGACCAGTGTTCCGCTGTCGTAAATCCAGCGTTTGGCTCTGGGAAACCCGTTGCCGTGATCTGACCAGTAAATCACAATCGTGTTGTCGGCAAGTCCGGCGTCTTCAATTTCCTGCAGGTACTGCCCGACCTTGGTGTCCATCACCATAATAATGTCCAGCAGTCGAGCATGAGCGGCTCTGACTTCTGCGGTGTCCGGGTATAGCTGAGGAACTTTGATCTTTGCAGGGTCATGCAGCTTGTCTTTCGGCACATCCTTAACAACGCCTTCCCAGCCTTTGGGCCAGATCTTGCTTTCGTGAGTCATCGTCATGTTGAACACGGCAAAGAACGGCTGATCGTCAGACGAACGGTTCTTCCAGTGAGCCTTGCCGGACGATTCATCCCAGACGTCGTTTTCCTTCCAGTGGAAGTTGTAGTCGGTCTTGGAATTGTTGGTGCAGTAGTATCCGGCATCTTTCAGATACTGCGGAAAGCACTTGATGTGATCCGGCAAAGTAGCCTTGGATCTCATGTGGTTGGCACCAATACTGATTGGGTACATGCCGGTGATGATGCCAGTTCGGCAGGGAGCACACACTCCATGAACAGTAAACGCCTGAGTGTACCGAACGCCTTGTGTTGCCAATGCGTCAAGGTTGGGTGTGGTTGCATTGGGATCGCCATAGCAACCCAGGTGAGAACTGATGTCTTCACAACTGAGCCAGACGATATTCGGTCGCGTGGCCGATTTGCTGCTACCAGCAGCTCTCGCAGATTGAACCGTTGCGATACTAAAGATAGCGACAAGAATCGCGGCGTTTCTGGTGACGGTCATAGGAGTGATAGACTTCTATATCGAATAACGAAGCGGAACAATCTGCAATCGATTGGTACAGCAGATGTTCGCACGTCCCGAATCGCTATTCAAGTCGCCCGCAATGCACGAAGTCAGGTTTATCGCGGGAATGCCCCAGCCGACAGCGTTTTCCCCGGGCAGTTTGGCGTGCAGAACAAAACACACGTGCCTGCTGCGCCTGAACACCGACGGCCTGTTAAGCCTATAATGCGGCACAACAACTGCCGGTGGCGTAGCAGGCTGTCGACTTAATCAGCCGACTGGGGCTTGTTCCCGACTAAATCGACAGCCTCGCAGGCCATCGGATATAATCGCACAAAAATGCCCTGACCTTTGCTGAGCAAAAGTCAGGGCTTGCTGAATGATGTGATCCGGAATTCTGGGGGCCGCTCTGTTGTTGAAATACCGTTCATCGCACTATGGCAGTGGCGGCACGCTGAGTGTACCGGCTGGGCTGAAACCTGCTGGCACGGGCGGCTCTTCAAGGCCTGGCGTGGCGGACACTCCCAGATCTTCCATCAAGTGGTGAATTGTTTCTTCGGTCATTTCCATCTTGGTTAAGATGCCCAGCGTTCCAATCTGGCGATTCGAAGCTCGCGACCAACCTCGAACGTCATCCTGAATGTGATGAAACAACGCGTCGGCTCCGCTTAGCTGGCTGCGAATGGCTTCACGATTGTAATGGTGTTCTGATGCGTGAATGTATTTGGCCGTCTGGTACAGGCTGTAAGCTTCTGAGTACGTTTCCTGAAATCCTGGATTGTGTGAGTAGTTGTAGTACATATCCAGGCAGAGTTCGTTCATCAGAATTTCCAGCCGTGAAGCCAGTTCGTCAACGTGCGAGTACGCTCCAAAGCTGACGTTCGTTGGCAAAGGTGCCAGGCCAGCGGTTTGATAGCTGCCGGGTGAGTACGACGTGTGAGTCAGGTGAGCTGAAATGTACGGGGCAACTCGCGAAGCAACGTGGTTAATCACAACTGGGCGACTGTAGCCATGGTGGTGATGATGATGCGACGGGGGAACGACAATTGGCCGATGGCAATGTGATTGAGCGTTTGCAGTGCTGGCGAAGATCAAACTAGCGAGGCTGAACAACAGTGTCTTTTGAATCGTCATGGTTCTGGTTCCTGTTCCGGGGGGAGTGCGGGAATTCGTCAGACTCTGCAAACCACGTCGTTGCGATTCATTCAGGCCTGATGCGTTTTCAGCTTTGCGGAAAACGTGCCAAAACTGAAAATGTTCCGTAAGCTGCTTACAGGAAACGCCTTACAGCTTCATGCTGCGTTAGTATGAGCTTTGCATTAGCAAATCGAATCGATACTCTTGATGTCAGAATGATGACAGAGTTGGAGAACTGCGTTGACCTTAACGATTGTCATTTTCACGAAGGCTGGCCGAAGCAGGCGTTCGATGTCCTTAGCGATCAAAGCCCTGAGACGTCGTTGGTACCGTTGTTATCACATCACCAGTCTCGGGTAGTTGGCGAAAAGGTCGCTCCCACCCAACAATTGCCCCCAATTCATCATTCATCATTCATCAATCAACTCAAACGCAGTCCGGTTGTCTGTCGCTGCTCTTGCGTGTATATTCAAACGTACTTACGAATGACAGAATGTGCGGGCGTCACAGATTGCCAAACCAATGACAAATGCAGACGTTTTTCAAGCTGACTATTGTGCCGAACGCCTGAAGGCGCTTAGCGATCCTCATCGTTTAAGAATTGTTGACGCGTTGCGTTACGGCGAAATGTCTGTGAGCGACATCGCAGAGTTACTGGAAGCAGAAGTCGTAACGATTTCTCATCACCTGAAAATCATGAAGCATGCGGCTTTGGTGGAAGTGCGTAAACAAGGACGCTTTATGTACTACCGCCTGCACGACGAACTGATGACGTCCGCAAAGCGTGGTGCGAAATTTCTGGATTTGGGATGCTGCCGTTTGGAAGTTCCGGATGGAACTCACTAGACCTGACAACAGCTTCGCCGAACGTCGTGCAGAGTTTTGCGTTGGAAATTACAGTCGATTAACCGGCGATCGCAGACCACGGGTTAAACATTGACATCATCAATCACTGCGTTGGGCTTCTCCCTTGATTCGTAGCGACAAAGGAGCGGTTCGGCGATTTGAACGTACCATATTTTTCGGCGATCCACGCCACCGGGTCAAGGGCGATGCCCTTGTTGGAAGAAGACTTATGAAACCAGTTTATATTATGGTGGGCGGCTTTCTTGGCGCGGGCAAAACGTCTACGGTTTCGCGTCTGGCTCAGCACTACATGTCGCAGGGCAAACGAGTTGGCATTGTCACCAACGATCAAACGACAGACCTTGTGGACACTCACAATCTGCGTTCGCAGGGTTTCGATGTTGGTGAGGTCGCTGGTTCGTGCTTCTGCTGTAACTTCGACGCATTGACTTCAACCGTGGAAACTCTGGGGGCCGGCGAGCTTCCGGAAATCATTCTGGCGGAACCCGTTGGTAGTTGCACAGACCTTGTCGCCACCGTGATTCGCCCGTTAACCGAAGTGTACGGCGTACCGTTGGACATCGCTCCATATGGAGTGATTCTGAAGCCCAGCCACGGACTGCGGATTCTGAAAGGCGACAGCGGCAGCGGGTTTTCTCCGAAAGCCAACTACATCTTTCGGAAGCAGATCGAAGAAGCGGACTTTGTGGTGATTAATCGCATTGATGAACTTTCCGCAGATCAGGTTGCTGAATTGCAATCATTGATTGAAGCCGAATATCCAGGACGTCCTGTGCTGAAATGTAGCGCCCAAACGGGCGAAGGCCTGGATTCGCTGGTGGCGATGCTGGACCAGCGAGGAGCATTTGGTCAGCGAGTGATGGAGGTGGACTACGACATCTACGCAGATGGCGAGGCGGAACTTGGCTGGCTGAACAGTCAGGTAGAAGTCACCTGCCAGAACTCGTTTCACCTGGACGCTTTGCTGATGGACCTTATTGCCAGACTTCACCAGCGACTGCTGCAACTGGATGCAGAAGCCGCTCATCTAAAGGTGATCGGTCTGTGCGATGGCAGTTACGCCGTGGCCAACCTTGTCAGCAACGTTACCGGGCCGGAACTATCGTTAAGTTCGTCAACGGAAACGAACGCGGCAAATGTGGTTGTGAATGCGCGAGTCGCCATTGATCCGGCTGAGCTGGAAACAATCGTTCGCGAAGAACTGGCAGCATGCAGTTCGGCGATCAACGTTGACCATAAGGTGGTGTCATTGCAAAGCTTCCGCCCTGGTCGCCCCGTGCCGACTCACCGGATTAACGAATAGTGGTCCGGGCATCTGAAAACAAGGGGTTGGCCGTAGTGGATCTTGTTAAAGATCCTGAATCAACAATTGCCCAGAAGCCCAGCCGCGTGGAAGATATTTCGTCGCAACTGTACCGTCGCTCGCACGAGCGTCTGGGCAGGCGTCGCCGCTTAACTGCCTGACCGACAATCGCCTACCAGGGGCACGGCCATACAATCGTCATTGCCGTTACTGCTTCGCGCCTTGCGGTCGGACATTGCGGGATAGTTCGGCGTTCGGTTCGGAAAGACCGCCGTCGTGGCATTTTCTGCCGAAGAGAGCTTGCCCAACAGCATCGATTCGTTCGATGACATTCGCCAGAGAAAGCAATCTGAACTTCAAACAGTTTGCTGTTACTCATTGGTATCTCGACGGACCTGAGTGCCCTTCTTTGCCGAGTTCTTCGGCACTGTAAACTGACAAAACCGCGGACGGAGCCGTGCCTAAGGATGACCACTTTCCCGTGGAGAGTACGTTGATGGCGCGACGATCAAACACAATCCTCTTGAGCTCTTCCATGCTGGCCCTTGGGCTGGCGATTGGAGGCCATTTGGATTCACTTAAACTAACATCGGAAGCCACGGCAGTGCCGTCTCCGATTGAAAGCTCGGCATATAACAGTGCAGCTCCGTTGGTTCAAAGCGGCGAACATATCGCTCGCGTTTCAACGGAAGTGATGCCATCCGCCGTGCACATTCAGGCAACTCGACGAGAAACCGACGGGCGACGCGTGGAGGAAACCGGTTCCGGCGTGATGATGAGAAGTTCCAAAGTAAAGGGACTGTTCGTCATTACCAACAACCACGTTATTCGTGGAGCGGAACTGAGTGCCATCGACCTGGTAACTTTTGATGGTCGTGAACTTCATCCTCAAAAGGTCTATCGAGATCTTGAGACTGACATCGCCGTGCTGCAGATTGCAGAAATGCCCATGACCACCGGCACATGGGGCGATAGCGATCAGGTAAGCATCGGCAACTTCGTGTTGGCCGTGGGAAGCCCGTTTGGGTTGAGCCAATCTGTGACGATGGGAATCGTGAGTGCCAAAGGTCGTCGCGACCTGACCTTGACCGAAGACCGTTCTGTCACCAATCAGGACTTCATTCAAACAGACGCGGCCATCAACCCAGGCAACAGCGGCGGACCACTGATTGATATGCACGGGCAGGTTGTCGGAATCAACACAGCTATTGCATCCAACAGTGGTGGCAATGAGGGTATTGGATTCAGCATTCCCAGCAATTTGGCAAAGCATGTGTTTGAACAGCTTGTCGGTTATGGTCGAGTTCGCCGAGCTTACCTGGGCGTTGAGTTGGATAACAACTTCACGTCCGATTCAGCCTTGCGACTTGGTCTGCCGAAAGCTCAGGGTGCACGAGTCACTAAAGTTTACCGCAGCAACACACCAACCCCAGCAGCCTTGGCTGGCGTGCGTGCCGATGACGTGATCATCAGCTTTAACGGAGTACCCGTTGCGGACGAAAATCACCTCATCAACCTGGTGAGCCTTGCGGAAATCGATAACCCAGTGCAAATCGAAGTGTTTCGAGCCGGTCGACGACAATCTCTACAGATCAAACTGACGGATCGATACACGTATCAATCCGCCGAAGAGGCCAGCGGAAGCTTCCTGACGCGGTAACACTGTCGTAACTCAGGCCTTCCTGCAAAAAGGTGATTCTGGCAACAGGATCACCTTTTTCTTATGCGCGGCGGGCCGAATTTAGTCATCCAGATTTGTGCCGTTTATCAGCACCCTATCGGAAATCACAATTCGGGAGTGTTCGCTGTTCCACAGCAGAAGCTTCAAATTGCTTTCGATTCCGATACAATCGCGGCGTCGAGCGAAACTCCCATTGAACCCTCAAAGCAGAGTACGGGACTGTGATCAACAGCCATCAGATGACCGCAGAAGAATTTGCGGCGACTAAACACGAACTTCCGGATGGAGGTCGCTGGCACGAACTGCATGAAGGGCGACCTGTGATCATGCAGGCTCCGGACGATCATCACGGCACAACCGTGTTAAACCTTAGTCGAGCCATGGCGGCCTGGTTTCAGGAAAACGCGGAACAGAAAGTTGGCTATGGATGTCACGAAATCGGCCTGAAGGTCGGTTCCGACCCGGACACCGTTTACGTTCCGGCCATCAGCTATTTTTCCACCGGTCAGCAATTTGAAGAGACCGACAATATCATCGCCAGCCAGATTCCCAGGCTGGTGGTGGAAGTTGTTTCGGCCAACGATCGCCGATCAGATATCCGGTTTCGCACTCTGGCCTACGCGGCCATGGGAGTTCACACGATCTGGGTGACGGATCCCGTAAAGAAGGAAGTGCAGGTCATTCGCAAAGGTGGTCATACACTTGCACTAGCGGATTGGCAGCACCTGGAAGGCGATGATGCGCTGCCGGGATTTCGAATCAAAATCAGCGACATGTTTCTGCAACCACGATGGTGGACGCACCCCAAACGCTGATCCCTGGCGTTGACCGCTTCCTAAAGACACATCTGCCCAAAGCTCGCGTGCCCCCGTGCCCGTCCTTTCGCGTCACTGCGACAATTTCTGAATAGACATATTACGTTCCATGTTTGGCATTTTGAACCTGAAGAAACCTGCCGGCGTTACATCGCGAGACGTCGTGAATGTTGTGCAGCGTCTTGTGAAGCCCGCCAAAGTGGGGCATGCGGGAACGCTTGATCCTATGGCCACAGGCGTGCTCTTGGTGTGTGTCGGCAAGGCGACTCGGCTGATTTCGTTGCTTCAGGAAGCTCCCAAAACTTACCTCGCGGAATTCCAACTGGGGCAGCGTTCTGACACCGATGATTCGACGGGTGAAGTTGAACACCTGGAATTGCCTGACAATCCTCCGACAGAACAACAGATTCAAGCAGGCCTGATCAGATTTGTTGGCACCATCAGTCAGGTGCCACCCGCGTATTCAGCGGTTAAGGTTTCCGGGCAGCGAGCCTACTCAAAGGCCAGACGCGGCGAAGAAGTGACACTGTCGGCGAAAACCGTCAACGTGTATGAGATTCAGCTGTTGCGCTACGAATGGCCTTCCATAACGCTGGCGATTACCTGCGGCACTGGCACCTACATTCGATCTATCGCCAGAGATCTTGGCGAACAGCTGCAATGCGGCGGACTGATGAGTGCCCTGGAACGCAGCAGTATTGGACGCTTCAAGGTCACTTCGGCTATCGACGCGGATACCCTGACGGCGGACAACCTGCAATCGCATCTGGTGGATCCCATTCAAATGGTGGACCATTTGCGACACTATCGCTGTACGGATTCCGACCAGTTGCTGGTGAAGGGAGGGCGACTTGTTGACGTTGATGCCGGTCGCCTGGCCGGTAATAAGCAATCGACAGAATCCAACGTGGCACTCACTTCTGATGATGGAAATTCGCTGCTGGCGTTTGCAGAATTCAGCAAAGACGGAACACAACTACAACCTCGAGCCGTATTCATGACGTAGTGGTATCTGGTGAGAGCAATACCGATCTTTTTCCCGGTGGTGCAGGTTTTTAATCTGCCAGGTGTGCGGCAAAAACTCTGAAAATACGGGCGTTCGTTTCTGGAACGATGGCAGGTTATAAACCTGCCCCACGAATCTGCAATTTTTGAATCCGGAATCAGCAACACGAATTCAACAACAGTCGAAGCAACGAAATTATGACTCGCCTTTTTGCCGGAACTCAATTCGACCGTGCTCCTCGCTGCGAAGTGTGCGACATGCTGGAAGAAGACTGCAAGTGTCCTCCACCACCAGCGCCGGAGCCCTTTCGTATTGCTCCCGAAAAACAGACGGCTCAACTGGCCGTGGAAAAACGGAAGAAAGGAAAGATGGTCACCGTTATTCGAGGACTTGCCCCCCTGGGCAACGACCTGCCCGCCTTGCTGACAAAACTAAAAAACAGTTGTGGTGCCGGCGGATGTCTGCAGGAAGAAGAGATCGAAATTCAGGGAAAGCACCTGGATCGCGTTCGTAGCGAACTTCAGAAGATCGGCTACAAAGTAAAGGGATAGCTGGTTTTGTGCTCGGAATTTCTTTCCCTGCCCCAGCACTTCAATACATTAGACGGTCCGACAAAAACGCGAATCGGCACTCACTTTAACCGCCGATGGGCTGTAGCGGGCAATGGGCGGCGACGAAGGTTTCCTGACGATCATCAACTTCGAACAGCACGGTGACAGTGGCTCGACTTCCCCCGTCCGATGCATCCACAACAACGCCTCGACCATATCTTGGGTGTCGTACCTGAGTTCCCGTTGAAAATGTATTCGGTGTTGTATTACTGGAGTCTGCCGCTGATGCTGCCTTTTTTTGAAGCAGCAATTGCAGGGCCGAGCGAGTTTCCGCCAGAGCACCTGAATCCGCAGTCTTCGACTTGGATGGCTGCACACGTGGTGATTCTGGTAACGCTGGATATTCAACTTCTGCAAAGTCATCGCCGGCTGTGTCCGCTTCATCAGCGTCTTCGTCGGCAGCTTTGGCGGACAGTCGTTTCTCCAGTTCTGCTGCGGATATAATCAGCGAATCGGCGGGACGATTCAACGACGCTTCGTAGCGCAGGCGAGCTTTTTCAACGTGTTCGCTGACAGGGTTTCGGCGAATCGGTGGAGGCAGCTCGTCATCTTCGCAGACAACTTCGAGGTCCATTTCCGGAAGAAACGGGCTGGAAATCGTGTAGCGTCGAGAACCACGAAAATCGCGTTGGCGTGTTTGAGTCAGGTTTAATTCCTGCATGGCTCTGGTAACGCCCACAAACAGCAGACGACGTTCTTCCTGAAAGCTGGCAGGATCTCCGTTCTGGACGGCTCGATCGTGCGGAATCAATCCGTTTTCCACGCCGATAATGTACACGACGGGAAATTCCAGCCCCTTGGCTGCGTGCATCGTCATCAATGTTACTGCGCCACATGTTGCGTCAACGCTGTCAGCTTCGCTGGTTAAGCTGGACATTTCCAGAAAGCCCTGCAGCGACGCTGGTCGACCGGCGGCCTTTTCTGTTTCTTCGTAAAGCCTGGCGGCATTGATTAATTCATGAACGTTGGCTCGACGGTCCTGATCGACTTCGTCGTTTTCGTCTTTCCACAACGACATGTAATTAATTTCGCTGATCAGACGTTCGATCAAACCATGCACGGTACCGGTGGTCGCTCGCTGGCTTAGCGTAGCCATCAATTCAGAAAACGCCTTCAAGGGATTCTGGCTGCGTTTGGTCAGAGACGGGATGTCTTTGTAGTGGCTGGTGGCTTCCAGCAGAGAAATGTCGTGTTGCAGAGCAAACTTCGCTACTCGTTCAATCGTCTTTTCGCCCAGTCCACGAGCGGGCCGGTTAATGATTCGCAGAAAGGCCACGTTGTCTGACGGGTTTTCAATCAGCCGCAGGTATCCCACAAGATCGCGAACTTCGGCTCGTTCAAAAAACGAGTAACCCGCCGCCACCTGAAACGGAACACCGTGACGCGAAAACGCGGTTTCCAGAGAACGTGACAAAGCGTTGACTCGGTAAAAAATTGCGAAGTCCGCGAAACGGCGTTTGCCGCTTTGCACCAGTTCTGCAATTTCGTGAGCGATGCCGTTCGCTTCGTCTTCTGCGTTGGAAAAAATTCGCAGTTTGACGGATTCGCCTTCGTCGTTCTTTGTGAACAGTGGGCTGCGATGACGTCGCGGATTGTTGCAAATCAGCTTGTCTGCGTTACGCACGATGGCTGCCGTGCTGCGGAAGTTTTGATCCAGCGAAACGATTTTTGTGCCCGGAAAGTCGCGTTCAAACTGAACAATGTTTTCCGGTCGAGCACCCCGCCAACCATAAATTGACTGATCCGGATCGCCTGTGGCACACAGGTTCGGAAAGACCTGCGACAGCGCCAGCACAATGCGATACTGAGCCAGGTTGGTATCCTGATATTCGTCCACTAACACAAAGCGGAACAATCGGTCCAGAAACTCTCGCAGTTCTTCGTTTTCACCAAGCATGTTCACGACGTGCAGCAGCAAGGCGTCGAAATCGACGGAATTCTGGTGCAGAATTTGTAGTTCGTATTCCGGAAAAACTTCGTATACGACCGCGTCGATCGGATCGCCTACGCGTTCTTCATAGTTCGTGCGGAACTGTTCGGCCGTGATCAGTTCGTTGCGAGCTTTACTGATGCGGTTCAGTACTCGCCGAGGATCCAGCGACATGGCGTCGAAGCCGATGTCCTTCATAATGCGCCGCACCAGTTGCGTCTGGTCTGAAGCATCCAGAATTGTGAAGTTGGGTTTCAGGCCGACCTGTTCCGGAAAACGCCGCAGCAGTTGAGCACAAAATCGGTGGAAGGTGCTCACCTGAACTCGCACGCCACCCAGCAGCTTGTGAACTCGCTCGGACATTTCCCGAGCCGCTTTGTTGGTAAACGTGAGCGCCAGAATTTCGTCCGGGGTGGCCCCCTGTTCCAGCAGTCGAGCGATCCGATACGTGATGACTCGCGTTTTGCCGGACCCGGGCCCAGCTAACACCATTAAGGGGCCTTCGAAATGTTCGACGGCGGACTGTTGTGGTGGTGTTAGTTGGTCAGCCATGATACTTCCGTGACGTTTGCAGGGTTACAGCATGCACCGTTCCATTGCGTCGCAACCAACGTGCGAAATGTTTTCATTTTGAGTTTTTGCAACAGACGCAGCGCGTCTTCCCCCGAAGCCAGGCGGGGTAGGGCGAACAGTCCGTGTACGACAATTGAGGATGTGAACGAATGAGAACAAATCGCGTTGGGCGGCCGAGGTGCAGGTACATGGTCCCAGCAACGAATCACGAAACTCCGGGGTTTCCGTCGCAAGCTCAGCCCAACCCCGGCCACCCTTTTTTTATCCACTGCCACCGTTCACCGCCACCGTGCGGCTTGCGTTTAGCGGCCGCTACTCTTCCAGTTCCTGAACTTCGATTCGCAGGTCCTTCAGCTGATGATCGTCAACAGGCGCGGGAGCACCAGACAGCAGGTCAGACGCTCGTTGTGTTTTTGGAAACGCCACCACGTCGCGAATGTTGTCGTCGCCCGCCATCAGCATGACCCAGCGGTCCAGTCCAAGGGCAACGCCTGCATGCGGAGGTGCTCCGTAACGCAGGGCTTCCAGCAGAAAGCCAAAGCGTGATTCCGCTTCTTCTTCATTGATGTTCATCATGTTGAAGATTTTCTGCTGCACTTTCGGATCGTGAATACGCACGCTTCCGCTGGCCGCTTCGTATCCGTTGATCACAAGGTCGTACGAATCTGCTCGGACGCGTCCCGGATCGCTGTCCAGATACTGGAAATCTTCCTTGTTTGGTTCGCAGAACGGATGGTGTTCTGCGTCGTAACGTTTTTCGTCTTCGTTCCATGTGACCAGTGGGAAGTCGACAACCCACAAAGCACTGAACGTGTTGGGATCGAACAATTGCTGCTCTTTGGCAATTCGATTTCGCAAAGCTGCCAGGGCATTCGACGTGACTTTGGCTTTGTCGGCGACAAACAGCAGCAAGTCGCCTTCTTCGCCATCCATGCGTTTGACAATTTCCAGCTGTTGCTCGTCCGTAAAGAACTTGGCAATCGTGGATTCCAGCTTGCCGCCGGCGACCTTCATATAGGCCAGTCCTTTGGCACCATAATCGCCAACAAAGTCTTTCAGATCTTTGTCCAGCAAACGACGGCTGTACTTGTCGCCGCCGCCTTTGACGTTGATTCCACGAACGCGTCCGCCGGATTCGACAACAGATTTGAAGACTCCAAAAGTACTGGCGGCCCCGATGTCGCCGATGTCGATCAGTTCCATGCCGAACCGCAGGTCGGGCTTGTCGCTGCCGTATCGTTCCATCACATCGGCGTACGTGTAGCGTGGCAGTGGAGTTGGAAGTTCGGTGCCACGCACGTCTTTTACAACGTAAGCGACCAGGCCATCGATGGTTTCCAGAATGTCGTCGCGTTCCACAAATGACATTTCCACGTCGATTTGAGTGAACTCCGGCTGCCGGTCGGCTCGCAGGTCTTCATCGCGGAAGCAACGAGCAATTTGATAGTAGCGGTCGAAGCCGGACACCATCAAAATCTGTTTGTAGATTTGAGGCGACTGCGGCAGAGCATAAAACGCGCCATGGTGAACTCGGCTGGGCACCAGATAGTCGCGAGCACCTTCGGGAGTGCTGCGTCCCAGAATCGGCGTTTCGATTTCCAGAAATTCGTTGCTGTTGAAATAGCTGCGGACCGCCTGAGTCAGCTTGTGCCGCATAATGATATTCTTCTGCAGCGCTGGGCGGCGCAGATCGACGAAGCGGTACTTCAGCCGTAATTCTTCGTTAGGAAGATCGCTGCCTTCCAGTTCAAACGGAGGTGTCTTGCTTTGGCTGAACACCGTCAGCTTTTCAACTCGGATTTCGATTTCGCCGGTATCAAGCTTGGGGTTAACCAGATCGTCGCCTCGAAAATGAACTTTCCCGATAATTTGAATCACGTCTTCGCGGCGAAGCTTTCGAGCACGATTGTCGATTTCAACACTTTCGTCCGTTCGAAAAACCACCTGAGTTTTGCCGTAGCGGTCACGCACGTCAACGAAAACAAGTTCTTTGCCTTGTTCTCGATAGCTGTTGACCCAGCCAGCCAATGTTACCGTTTTGCCGTCGTCCGATCGTCGCAGTTCGCCACACGTGTGAGTTCTGAGCACTTTGATTTCCAGTCAGGTTTACTTTCGAGCATCCCGCCCGAATCATGTTGGCAGCCTCGCAGTGAGCCGCCGTTTTGAAGTCGAATATTAGAAAAACGCGGCATCCATCAGAAGTCTGGCTACTGAAAATGCCCGCATTTCGTTTTCGCAGAGGGCGGCAGTATAGAGTCGGAAAACGGCCAAGGGAACAGGCGCTGACAGTTCTCTGCCCAATTCACACGTTCCAGCCCGTATTTGAGAAGGATTTGGCAGATTCCAACGGCCAGCGGCCTCAAGAACGACTGTGAAAGTCGTGTTTTATCAGGTTTGAAAGCTGGTGTGGAGAATTCGAACCGTTGACCGCCATTCTTTAAGCCGCCAGTTTCGGCTGGCGGGCAACTGCAAAAGTAGCCATCACGCTCCGCGTGATGAAATGCACCGGGGGCAAACGACAGAAGCAGAAGTTGCTTGCCGAAATCAGCCCGCATCGCAAAGAGCAGCAGTTGCCGTGTCGCAGATATCAGTCACGTCGTTCAGTAAGCTGAACGCTTCACCCGTGGCTTTACATCACGACGGAGCGTGATGGCTACTAAGACACTCTGCAGTGACAAACCGGCGTTGCTGGTTGCGGTCGACGGGCTGGAAAAGCATCATGGGCATGAAGCAACGGTCTGCTTAGGTGGGCGGACTCAGCCGTTTTTAGGCAGCAATTGGAATTCAGGGGCGAGCAGGCTAAAACATGACAAACTCTGGATCGTTGCAAACTTCAGATTTCAGAACAACACACCGTCACTGCCCAGCAGAATATTGAAACATCATGTCACAGATGCTTAAGTCTTCCGGTAACGCTCTGCAACTGTTTGCGTTCTGCTGTTTGTTGCTGTCAAACACAGGCTGTGGCACAAGCGGGCCTGCCGACAAATCAGCCGACTCAACAGACGACGTTCAGCGGGTCACATTGGCTTTAAACTGGTATGCCGAAGCGGAACACGGCGGCTATGTGGCCGGCGTCAAGCTGGGATATTTCGGTGAAAGCGGCCTGGATGTGGACATTCAGCAAGGCGGCCCGGGAGCTCCCAATCTGGTGATTCAGGAATTGGCGGCGGGCCGAATTCAGTTCGCCATATCCAGTGCCGACATGGTAATTCTGGCCAGATCAAAGGGAGTGCCCATTGTGGCCGTCGCGGCGCCGCTGCAAAATTCGCCGCGTTGCATCATGGTTCACAAAGCGGCGGGAATGAACTCGCTTCACGATCTGGCAAACGTAGAACTGGCAATCAGCGATTCTCGCCCCTTTGCGTTGTGGATGAAAAAGAAGCTTCCGCTAACGGGCGTCACCATGGTGCCATTCAACGGGTTGGTCGGTGAATTTCTGCAGAAACCGAATTTTGCTCAACAGGCTTACGTGTTCAGCGAACCGTTTGTCGCTCAGGAAAACGGCGGCGACCCACAAACGTTGATGCTGTCGGACATCGGATTCAATCCGTATTCCAGCCTGCTGGTCACGACCGAAGACGTGATCCGCAACGATCCGACGCTGGTCAAGAAAATGGTAGAAGCCAGCGTGAAGGGGTGGACTGCGTATCTGGATTCGCCTGACGAAGTAAACGAATCGATTCACGCAGACAATGAAGAAATGAGTCTTGCGTCGCTAAAGTTTGGCGTCGAAACCATGAAACCATTGTGTCAGCCGGAAAATGGAACTCCGCTGTGCGGCATGCAGCCGGAACGCTGGGCAACATTGATCCAGCAGATTGAAGAACTGGGCGAAATCGAAACGGGAGCGGTCGTCGCAGCTAAGTGCTTTGATACCTCATTCCTGCCTTCAGGCACGGTACAAGGGCTTCGCCCTTGACCCAGTGGCGTGGCACGTGGGAAAACGTAGGGAGTTCTAATCGCCGAGGCGCTCCGTTGTCGCTACGAAAATGATGCGCAACTTTGGCTGGCTAAAATCTAGCCGCAACAAGCCGCGCAGATGGCGGGTATTGCAACGGCCTCACGCAACCAGACCAGACTGGACTGGGCAGTTCTGGCAACTTGATAGTGTCAGGGAGTGATGGGCGATTCAGTTCAGCTGCGAAGATTGTTTTGACAGGCTTGAACTTCCTTTCAATCGGCCGGCCCCGCTACTCGCCAGCGGCCCCTTGCTGTTGTCCGTCCGGGAAAGCACCCAGCAAACGCAAAAGCGATGTTAGTTTGGGTAGGCGGCGCAAACAGTCCGTCTAATTCGCCTTGTAACGTCTGTACGGCGCCGGTTTTGGTGTTCCGGATGTATGGCTTGTGCCGATTTTCCGAACTGAGAGAGTCTGGAAGAGCAAAACCAACTTTGGCTCACAAGGTCACATGAGTAAGCAGTCTGAAAAACACAACCAGCCGTCAACACCTCGATTGCTGAGAAACCGCCTCGCGTTTTCCAACGCAGGTCGAGTTGGCGCTGCATTGTCTGTCGTTGTCGTTTCCGCCGTTTGTTGTGAGTTCTTTACGGCTCGCGACTTGACGGCGGGCGAACAGCCGGGTGCGTCCCGCGCAACGGTCACATTGGGCACTCCCAGTTTTGTTCAAGCCTCAAACACGGCAACTGGCAGCTACGCGCCTGAAGCCCGCGTTAATCAATTTTTGTCTCAGGCACCGCAACAACATAGTGCTTACGCGACTCCGCTAAATGTACAGCAGAACGGTGCGATCAATCCAAACCACCGCAATGCCGGTTTCCAGCTGATTGACACTTCAAAGCCTGTCACCGGTCCATCGGCGGCAATTCAGATTCAATCGCGATTGGGGTCACAGATGCCGGCGGCAGTTGTTACGCCGGTAAGTTCCGCCAGAACATTGCTGGTTGGAAATGGTGTTGTGATTGATGAATCCGCTGTTGCGGCCAATCCCGAACCGGCTGCTCCGGCGCTCAGCATCCCTGCCGTCGGCAGTATCCCAACGCAGATGGTCGCTCAGAAGCAGACGAACAATTCGATCGCGACTGGTACGAACGTGTCGACTGGTGCAGCCGCTGCGATTGCCGTACCTGAACCCGCTGCTCGCCAGCCTGACGGACCGCTACTGGCTCAGAATTTTGCAAACGCTCAGCAACAATCGACTGTGCCTCACATGCAAGGCCTGCCGGTCCCTGCGCCACCGATCATGAACGGGCAGCCCTACAGTGCGGGCAATTATTCAATGCCTGCTTCGGAGTACCCCGCGACGACTCAGTCAGTTCAAACACCACGGACTCAGTTTGGACCACCTGCGGGAGCCATGCCCCGCCAGGCAGTTCCAATGATCCCCGTTCCAATTCCTTCAACTGCGTTGCCGCTACCGCAATACGATTCGGGGCATCAGCAGGCACCAACAACTAACGAAGCTTTGTCCTACCCACAAGGTGGGCAGCAATACCCTCAAGTTTACGGCAACGAAATTCCATCGATCGAAGCGATGCCGCTAAACAATTCGCCTCATGCAAAGGCGGACGGGTATTCATCAGGCTATAGCAATCAGATAATGGGGCAGCCGAATGGAACAACCACTGTGCAGCCGCCCAACTTTGGTCATTCGGTTTTCAACAGCTATCCGGGAACGTCCGGGTTTCGAGCAACCGTTGAAGCTGACGCTGGTACATGGATGGCCCCTTATACCAGCCGAGCAGTAGCCGCGAGCGATTTTGCGGGAGGAGTTCAACGGATGTCGGTTCCTGCAGGATTCGGTCCGTGGTGGGAATCTGCCGTAAAAAGCCCTGTTAGCCAAACAGCCGCCAGGGTTCAGGTAGACGTCCGCACATTGCTGCAGGACGCCATGCTGTATTCTCCGCAGGTGACAGCCATTCAGACAGAACCAGAAGTTCAGTATCGAGTGATCACTCAGGAAGAAGCGAAGTTCGACTGGAGCACTTTTCTTGAGGCAACATACGATGACCTGAACGATCCCGTCGGTAACGATTTGACGACTGGAAATGGACAGGATCGACTGCTGACTCGCAAGGTGTCTGCCAGCGGCGGACTGCGTTCCAAGAACATTTACGGCGGCGAAACGCGGATCGCTCAGGACATCGGCCACGAAAATCAGAATTCACGATTCTTCGTGCCGAACAACCAGGGTTCCGCTCGTCTGGAACTTAGCTACCGCCAGCCGTTAATGGATGGTGCCGGTCGAACTTACAACGAAAGCGAAATCGTATTGGCCAGAATTCAGGCCAACGCAGCAGAAGACGAAGTTGTTGACGCTCTGCAAACTCATTTGATTGAAGTCACTGAATCGTACTGGACGTTGTTCCGGGCCAGAGCTGAATTTTTTCAACGTCAAAAGTTGTTGACGTCGGCCAATGCAGTGCTGGCTCGCCTTGAAGGACGAAGTCAGGTTGACACGATTCCTCGTCAGGTACTGCGAGCACGTGCTGCGGTTGCTCGTGCGGACACTCGAACACGCCGAACGTACGCTCGAGTCAAAGATGCGGAAGCGCAGCTTCGCCTGTTGGTGAATTCTCCCGACATGCTGAACGGCGGTGCGATTGAACTGATGCCTATGGAAGTTCCGGGCATGGTCACAGAAAGTGCAGATCTGCAAAGCGTACTGCAAACCGCGTTAATCAACCGTCCCGATATTTCTGAAGCCATTCGCAAGATGCGTGCTGCCGGAGTTCGCCTGGGTGTGAGCCGCAACGAACTGCTGCCTCGCCTGGACTTCCTTGTCGAAACCTACGTGGCCGACCTGGCCGGTAATTCAAAAATTCAACGAGCCATCCGGGGCGAACTTGGAGACAATCGTCCAGGCTACACCGTTGGTTTGGAATTCGAAATTCCCATAGGAAACCGGGCAGCTGTTGCCAAGGTTGAACAGCGTCAGTGGGAACTGAAACGGTCAATCAACATCTTCAGAGCGACCGTTGAGAAATCGCTGACGGATGTTGAAATCGCCAGCCGTGAAGTTCGTACGGCGTATTCAGAAATCTCCAGTCGCTACGAATCGATGAAGGCAGCGGAAAACGAGTCCAATTATCTGCAGGACCGTTTTGAAGTGTTGCCTGCATCAGAAGATTCGGCCATTCTACTGCTGGAAGACTTACTGGATTCGTTTGAACGCATGGCTGACGAAGAATCTGCCTTTGTGCAGGCTCAGGTGGATCATGCCGTGGCACTGGTGAAGTTGAAAAAGGAACTGGGCATCCTGCTGAAGTCTCGCAACGATCGACCTCAGGTCGACGATTCTCATATGGATTGGATGCAGGGACGCCTGGAATCAACGGTCAACAGTCAGTTCGCTTCGGCCAGTTCGCCGCCAACCGGTTCAAAGCCAATGTCGGGCAACAAGTTTCAAACTGTTTCCGCAGGAAACCAACTGGACTTGAATTTCGGTGGCTCAAACAGCCAGTCAGAAGTGGGGGCTGCCCTTGCTCCGAGGCCGTCGGAAATTCAGGGAACTACGCGACCGATGCCCATGTTTCCTACCACGTGGGATCGACTACCCGATACTTCCAACCGGCCGATGCGGCAATAGTCTGCTGACGAAAGGCGGACATCCCCGTGTTGAAACACACGTCCAAAGCGAAAAGCTCACGTCTTTCCGGTTCGGGAAACGCGTCGGCTGTGATGATCTCGCACATTCGCGAACTTGCCGAATCGCTAAGCAGTTGCCTGGATTCGGAACTGCAGGCCGAAGCTGCGAACCTAAGAACGGAATTCGCTCGCAGCGTAAAGCAATATGCTCCTGAGCTGCTGGTGGCTGGCACCGCTTTGGCTGTGGAAGCCCTGCGGCGAGCACACCAGATTCAACTTTACGACGTGCAATTGCAGGCGGTGTTGAATCTGGCTCAGGGTCGCATCGCTCAAATGCAGACCGGCGAAGGCAAAACGTTTGTCGCGATCGCTACAGCCACGCATCTGGCAATTGCCGGGCGAGGCGTGCATGTGATGACGCCCAACGCCTATCTTGCAGAACGCGACTGCGAAAAAGCTGGTCCCGTTTTGCAACAGCTTAACATGACCGTCGGCCTCACGCCTGAACAGGGCGAAACCGAAGCCAAAACCGATGCCTACGATTGCGACGTCACCTACGGAACAGGGCACGAATTCGGCTTCGACTATCTGCGCGACCAGCTGACTCTTCGCCGAGAAGCATCCGCCGGCCTGGGAATGCGTCTGCTGCAGGACCTGCATCGCCCTGGTCCAGGGCAACGTTCGACGATGCAGCGAGGACTCATTTACGCCGTCGTCGACGAAGCGGACAGCGTGATGATTGACGACGCCGGATCTCCGCTGGTGCTGAGCATGGGCATGCACGGCCCCGCTCCCGACCTGGACGCTCATGTCGCCGCGATGCACGTTGCCGAAGTGTTGATTGAAGACACAGACTTCCGCCACGAACGTTCCACCGGGCAGCTGGCTCTTACGGAAGCCGGCATGGATCGCTGCTATCAAAACGACATCGCTGTGCCCGCATCGGTGTTGCTGCGTCCGTGGACGTCGTACGTGGAACAGGCGTTGCGAGCTAAATACATCTTTCGGCGTGACGTGCATTACGTCGTCACAGAAGACGAAGTTCGGATTGTGGATGAAACCACCGGACGCATTTTCGAAGACCGCTCCTGGCAGGACGGACTGCATCAGGCTATCGAAGCTCGCGAACAGCTGTTGGTCACGCCGGAAAAAGAATCACTGGCACAAATCAGTCGGCAAAGATTCTTTCGGCTGTATCAAAACCTGTGCGGCATGACAGGAACAGCAATCGGCTGCGAACAGGAATTCAAACACGTCTATCGCTGCGATGTTGCAGAGATTCCTTTGAGAGTTCCTTCGCAACGACAGATTCTGCCGACTCGTTACTTTGCCTCACTGGATGCCAAGCATGCGGCGATTGTTCAGCAGGTGCTGCAACTGCATGGCACCGGACAGCCAATTCTGGTGGGAACACAATCGATCTCCGACAGCGAAGCCATCGCCAGACTGCTGGATGACGTAGGTATCAGCTATCAATTACTAAACGGTCTGCAGACAGTGGAAGAAGCCAAAATTGTCTCCGCTGCCGGAAAACGAAATGCCGTTACCATTTCAACAAATCTTGCAGGCCGAGGTACCGATATTTCCGTTGATGAAGACGTGTTGAAGCTTGGCGGCCTGCATGTGATTGTGGCCGAATGCCAGCTTTCCAGCCGCATGGACCGCCAACTTGTGGGACGTTGTGCCAGACAGGGTAATCCCGGAACAGCTCAAACGTTTGTGTCTGCTGAAGACACTCTGGTGGCCCGCTTCGGCAGTTGGCTGGCAGACGCCATTGTTCGCGAAGCTGGCCCCGATGGAGAAGCCAGAGCGGATTTCAGCGGCGCTCTTCGTCGACTGCAACAAGCTGCTGAAAAGCAGCAGTTTCGTGGGCGTGTCGAACTGTTGAAGAAAGACATGAGCCGCGACAACTTGTTCGGCGTGAGTTCAAGCAAGTAAAATGCCGGGCGAAATAACTTCGAACCCAATTGGGGGCGAAGTGTTTTTGTGGGTGGCCGGGGCTGGACTGAGCTTGCGAAGGAAACCCCGGGCTTTTCGGCTCGCACCTCGCTCCCATTTCGAAAAGCATCTGTCAAGTGCGTGGACCTGACCTTCCGCCCGTTCTACCCAAGCAGCTCTTCGGCAATCTGCAGCCATAGCGCATCGATGTCGGACATGTTTCTCACTGGCCGACCGGCTTTACGAAACCAGTAGCCCGCGTTGCCCGTGTCGCCTTCAATCAAATGCAGTAACGCGTGCAGCCACGATCCCATTGGTGTGTGAATATCCTGAGCGATGTTGTGAGCAGCATCCCAGTTATCAGCTTTTGTGTGCCACAGCGCCAGCAATTCGTCGGATAAACCTTCCGGCGGGTGTCGATCGTTATTTGCAGACTCAAGCAATTCTTGAACGGTCATGATTCACCATTTTTCAGCGATAAAACTACCAGCTTAGTAACTGCTCCACGTACGCGGCACTGCCGTCTCTTAGCCAGCCGTCAAGTTGAGCCGGATCTTTCAATTGCTGACCTCGGAAGGTGGGTACAACCAGAAACTGGCAATTCACATCCGGCAGAGCTGTCATGTCGCCCCAAAGTTTTTCAAACTGAGTGACCGGGAATACGTCTTCCTGGCCACGGCCCCACCGCTTTTTGACGTCCTTCAATGTGATGTACGTCGGCATGCGATTTCCAACATTGCGAACCGCTTCTTCAATCAGCTTGGCGTTGGAAAGGGTTTCGCGACTCAGCCCGAAGATCGCCAACAAACGGTCCACGGAAATCCAGGTCGTTAAACTATTATAGTAGGAAAGCTTGAATTCATCTGCTTCGCGCGGCATCGCCAGGCCTTCTACCAGACGAGCCTTTCCGTTAACACGTGCCAGCCCACCGCCACGATCTTCCAATCTGCGGCTGATGACTTCATAAGAAAGATCAGCTCCCGATTGCATGTGCAGCCCCAGGCAGCCTGCGTCCAAGTTGGCTCCCAATGTGTCAACATTGTGCAGCATCAGGTATTCCAGTTGCGGCTGCTGCTGCAAAAGTTTTGCCAGAGTTCCGTTGATCAACAGATTCGGAACTTCGTACCAATGGCCGACCGGATGCATGCATTGGAACGGCAGATTGTCCCGATAATCCGCCGCCTCACTCATGGATCGAGCCCAATTAGTTAACGCGGCTCGCACGCTGAATCGCATCTTTTCCTGCTGTTCGTCCAGCACCTGTTGAGGCATCTCTTCCCACGCAAACTGCAGGTCTCGCACAGTGGGAATCATTCGCAGGCCAACGGAAGCTCCTTTCGATACATGCACGTTGCGACCAGCATAGGCTGCCTCAACCGCTTTACGAATCGGACCGTCGGTCATATAGCCGGTTGTGATGATGTGAGGTGGGGTGGCCCCAAACGTCTGTTCCGTTAAGCGGCTTTTTGCGAGGTGAATATCCAGAAACGAACGGAAGCTGCCGCCCATTCGGCAGAACGGATTCAACGCTTTGACAACGCCAGCTCCCTGAGTCCACCGGCTGCCAACTCCGGCCGCCAGCGTGATCACTCCCACTCGGCCTTCTGCAATCGCCTTTTGCCCCAGAGCGACAACAGCAGCCGACACATTGTTTCTGGCGTCAATGACATCGTCACTGGTGACGTCTTCGATTCTTACGGTGGACGACAGCCGGTTTTGCGAAAGCCCCAGTCTTCCGGAACGCAGGTCTTCTCGAAGCTGTTCGTGAGCGATCGAATCGAAGCCATTGGCCGGAAGCAGTGTTTCCAGTCGTTCGCTCTTATCGGTGGCCGCCAGTGTTCCGGGAAGAATGCGGTTGATGAGACGCATGGCCAGATCGGACTGATCGGCGGTATCACGACACGCGTCGCCCGCTCGTTCAAGTTCTCGCCGCTTGGCGGCTGACAGCTCGCTGATGTTCTGCCGCAGCAGATCGGGAATTACGAGAGCTCGATATCCCAGGGGCATGGCCCCATCTGTACGGAGTTCGGCAAAAGTTCCATCGTCGTTGATTTCGAAATCGTAGACAACGGGATCCATGGCAAACGGCACCGAATCCTGAGCTTCGCGTTTGACTTCCAGCATCATCTGCTGCAGCCAATCCTGAGCTTCCGGTCGAACGGCCGGATCGAAGATGAAGCCCATGCCGCCGCCCGACATGCCTCCCAGCATCCAGAACCCATGAAACTTGTCGGCGTAACGTTCTTTGCAGCGACGAATCAGCTCTTCGGTGTACGCCGTTGAGCACCACGGAATAATCGCCTGCAGCGGTTCTGCAAAGTTGCGCCCTGTGGCGCGTCCAACCGCTGGAATATCGCCTTTTTGCAGAGCGGTTGAAACTTCTTCCAGCAGGCTGATCGCGTCTTTGCGAGCCGCCCATTCCTTTTCACTTCGAAGCAGGTACTTCTCAGTAACCATCTCCAGAATCGGCCCGACGTTCTGAGCCATTCCGCCATGAACCAGCACCAGGCTATCCTGCAGACGCTGCCTTGTGGCGGCCGTAATTTGTTGGCTGTTGAATACGGTATGCTGCGGCATAAGACGGCCGCGACTGATGCCGAATTCCGGATCGCCTTCACTGGCAGCGGCTCCCTTAATCAGCTTAATGCCCGGCCAGATCCCGCCGGAATCCTGCCAACCGCCTCCGGAACCGCCCAACCATTCGCCCAGAATTGCTCGAGCCGCCACAATGCGGCGATCTTCTTCTGCCAGCGGTCCGGTTAACTGCGACACCTGCCCCGTCGCTCGCATGCACATGGAAATCAGCGAACCCAGCAGGTTTGTGCTGACGGCCAATCGCGAACCTTTCGGAATGTCGTTCACTCGACTAACAACTTCCAACCCCAGCCCCGGTCCGATCATTCTGGAAAACACGTCGGCCACTTTGGCTCCGCAGCCTTCCATGCCGGGAGGAATAATGCCGGAAGCGATGACAGCAGCTTTTAACAGCCCCAGGTAATCGCGAGCAAAATCGAACACTTCGTTGACCAGATGAATGTCGGCTTTGGCGTCAAGGTCGATGCTAACCAAACGCAGCACCGGCTCGTCGATGATTCGCAGGCTGCAATCGATCGGTGGTTCCGGCGATTTGTGACGTCCTCGCACAGCCAGATTCACGCTGGCGTTAATCACCTGAGCACCTTCCGGAAAATCCATACCCAGAAAGAAAATGTCGCTCCACGCGCTGTGAGTGAAGTCCATCCGCACAGCCGTGCGTTCTCGCAGGTTTGGGAAACACTGAGTAACAGGGTCCTGCTTCAGCAGTTCCGCACGAATCTTTAACGGAACGTCAGCTGGGTGGCCCGTGCGGAACATCCACTGATTGCCCTTTACCGTGCGAACGCTGCGGCGCACCTGGTTTGCCAGAGTTTGAAACGCCAGCCGGTGATAAGCTTCGGCAATTGCAGTGGACAAAGTAACTGTGGGGCCATCCGTCGTTTGAGCTGCCAGAAATGTGTCAATCGCTTCCGGAAAACGCCGTGCCAGCAATTGTTCATAGCCGCCAAACGGAATCTTCCCGGTTTCACGGCCGCTGGCGGATAATGCTTCCGGCAGATGAAAACGGTAGATGGCGTACAGAAAGAATAGAGCTCGGACGCGTTCGTACAGGTTGCTGCACGTTCTGCGAAAATCGTCCAACGCAACACATTCCGCCAGCAGTTGTTCGGCAGACAGCCCTGCGCAACGGCTTTCCAGCGACGCATTGCGAATAGTTGGATCGCTGGAAGTAATGATCTGCAAAAGGTTCGTCATGGAGACTCATGTCCTGATCGAAAAACAAACACCTGAACGCACGGGCGATGCGGTCTCGGTGAATAGATGTGTGAGTGGCGATATCTGTGAGTGAACTGTGCGAGACTTCTTTATTGCAGCGGATATATTCACGTTGAGTCAAGTTTCAAGAGCGACAGCGGAGCGTTTCCGAGCGACAGCTCGAATGGCCTGAGGCCCCGCCTCGCAAGTACCTGACCGCGCCATTTGTGGGCCCCGCAGGCAACGCCGAAGTCTGTGGCAGAATCGTTAGCGAGGTCGACCGTTGGATTCCGCCAGCAGGCTTACCAGTTCTGTCAAAATCAGATCTCGATCGTCGCCACCCAAAGTAATCGCCAATTGAGCCAACAACAGGCCGTACTTATAGCTGATGTTGTGCCGCGAACCGTCGACTTCAAACGCCAGATATTGTTCGCGTTGAGCCAGCTGAGCCAACGACGACGACAAATCGATCGACTCGCCATCGGCTGCCTGATCCAGCTGCTGTTGCAGCAGTGTTAGAATTGTGGGAGTCAGCACGTGCATACCGAACAGGCACAGGTAATAGCCAGCTCGCTGCCCGGCAACCACAAGTTCCTGTTCGGCAACGGTGGGAGTCGGCTTTTCGACCACAGTGCTGACGTTGTAAAGTCGATCCTGTTGAGCAACCGGGCTTCCGCCAACGGTTCCGAAATACACAATTTCGTTTTCACGAGTTGGCTGAATGGCGGATACAGAACAGCCGTTTTGTCTGGCGACCTGACACAGCTGAGCCGCACAGCTGACATCCGTGCGGCTTACATACAGATGGTCGGAAACCAGATGCAGAAAGGCTTCGTTGTTGATGAAGTCTCGAGCTCGCAGAATGGCATCACCGTAACCGCGAGGGTGGCCCTGTTCGAAAAAGACCAGTCGAGAAGCGTGAGGCCCCGCGGCTGACAAATAGGGATCAGACTGCCCCGGCCGCACAATAATCGCAATCTCTTCGATGCCTGCTGCAACGATTTCGTCCAGCGTGCATCGCAAAGCGGTTAGTGGCTTGCCATGACGGTCGACAACACTTTGCAGCGGCAAATTGCTGTGATACTCACCCGCCGCAGTAATGACGGCCTTTGTGATCTTCATTGGAATTCTCTGAAATCTGAAATAGTTGATGCGCCGCAAATGTGTCGCCGTGTTGAGCTAACAAGGGCTTCGTCCTTGACCCAGTGGCGTGGTTGGCTGGAAGACATGGAACGCTAAAATCGCCCAGCCGCTCCGTTGTCGCTACGACCAACATGCGCTCCGTGCACGTATCATTTTGAGTAAGACTCAAAATTCCGCACCCCTGACTTAGGAAACTGTCGCTTTAATCAGCCGCAGGGCGTTAGCCCCGGTTTAACCTGGCAAACAACCGGGGCTAACGCCCTGCGGCTAATCAGGATAGGGCGAGTTCCCCAAAAAAACGACTGCCAACAAGGTCGAAGGCGATTCAATCACCGCCCCGCCCTGTGCAAGAACTACGCCTTTGCCGCAGCCAGTGCTGCATCGTAGTTCGGGTGTTCAGCGATTTCTGACACGTATTCGACGTGCTTCACTTTGTCGTCTGCTCCGACAACAAAGATAGCTCGTGCCAGACAGCGATCCAGCGGGCCGCCGTGAATCAGCACGCCATAGTCTTTGCCAAACTTTGAACAGCGATGAGCACTCAGTGTTTGCACGGCCTCAATGCCTTCGGCTCCGCACCAGCGTTTTTGACCGAACGGCAGGTCCATGCTGACAACCAGAATCTCAACGCCCGCAAGCGAACCCGCCTGCTCGTTGAACTTGTGAGTTTCGGCGTGGCAAATGGGAGTATCCAGCGAAGGAATGGTGGCAATAATTCGCACTTTGCCAGCACTGCTTGCCAGGGTCACATCTTCCAGAGATGTGTTTTGCAGCATAAAGTCCGGCGCCGTTGAGCCAACTTCCAAAGCCGCTCCTGCCAGGTCAACTGCATTCCCCTGAAGAGTAGTAACGCCACTTCTAATATCCGACATGTTGAATTCCTGTTTCCTGATTGATTATTACTGCGAACAAAACATTCACTGGCTGCATAAAGTGCGACTGAACTGTTGATGCAGGTCAACCGCAGGATGCCAGTCTAGCCAGAAGATCGCCCGATTCACTTGTGCAGAAGAATTAAGAATCTTGATAACTCATTAAAAACGCATATTTCTCTGGTGTTCTTCGCTCAAAATGAGTGCCCGAGGCCAGTGTTCGGGCAAATACAAAGAAGGCAAATCTGTTTAAACTGATACGTTATTAGTATCTCTTTATGGGATCGTGTTGCAAGAGGTTTGACAGGCCCTTAAATGTTCGAATTTCGACTCAACCTCAAAGTTGTGCAGCTTCCCGCGTTCCTTAATCGCCGACTGGGTTGGAAATCTCCTCAATCTCAGCATGTTGCGATTTAGTCGACCGGAAGGCCTCAAGCTTCTGCATTGCGGTTCAGGTTGCGGTGGGATTCGTCTCAATCGCGTGCGTGTGGCGAACATGTTGTTCGCAATCTTGTCGAAAACGGAGTTCTCGGGTATTCTGACCCAACGCCACCAAGGCGCGCCTGTAGCTCAGCTGGATAGAGCAGCGGTCTTCTAAACCAATTTGACCGACGAAAAGCGTTGGAAATCCAGAAATATTCCGCTTTTTTAGCGCCCATAGTTATCTATTGTTGCGCTCAGCGGGTGTCGCGACACCCGGTAGAAAGCACCCCGTCGAACCTTCAGAGATCCACAACCAAACGAGCGATGTCGTACTGACAGCCGGTGTTGCGTTTAGGCAAAATCGGATCAGGAGATTAGGCAACGCTGCGATCTCACGATCAGAGTTTGGACGAGCAGCCTCGCAAATTTGCGAGAAATTCAGATCAGTTGCAGTTAGTAGTTTGTCGACGCTGACATGTGCGTATCGCCAGCAGAGCCAAGTGGGCTCCCGGTGATTCATAGAGGCCAGATTTGGACACCAAAACCGTCGCGCAGATCTGCGCGTGAAGAAATAGGGCCGATCTGAAGACCGTCAGCGAACTGAAGTCTATAGCCAGACACAGTTTCAGCCCGGAGAAATCGTATCGTTTCCGACGGGCAATTTGCCAAACGTTTTCTCAGTGATCACCGCAAGTTGTTTCCAAGTGGCGGTTCGCGGTGCGATTAAGAAAACGGTTTTGAAAGTCCGGTGCGGCTCTCCCGCGAAAAACGTTCAGCAAGGTGATCCAGAGACGCCAGAATTGGGAGTCCCGACAATGCTGAGTTGCTTGCAGTACGCAGTAGGGAGTCACCTGATCACTTGATCCGGAGGTGCTTATCGCCGGCATGGCCTCTG